>Ga0180897_107_pt1 | contig 154075 bp, 158 predicted proteins | sample Deesub1362A_J573_FD_124282 | JGI IMG/M metagenome (GOLD analysis project Ga0180897, IMG submission 124282) | Nitrospirae bacterium JdFR-86
AGAAGCTCCCTTACCTCAAGCTCCACGAGGTCCAAAAGCTCAGGGTCATCAACCATGTCCACCTTGTTCAAAAACACCACTATATACGGAACATTAACCTGCCTTGCCAGAAGTATGTGCTCCCTTGTCTGCGGCATAGGTCCGTCTGCTGCACTGACCACAAGTATCGCACCGTCCATCTGTGCAGCTCCGGTTATCATGTTCTTTATGTAATCGGCATGACCAGGGCAGTCCACATGCGCATAGTGCCTCTTGTCAGTCTCATACTCCACATGCGCAGTGGCTATGGTTATGCCCCTTGCCTTCTCTTCAGGCGCGTTGTCTATAGAATCAAACGACCTGTAGTTCGCCATCCCCTTAAATGACATTACCTTCGTTATCGCAGACGTCAGCGTCGTCTTCCCGTGGTCTACATGGCCTATCGTCCCTACGTTTACATGCGGCTTTACTCTTTCAAACTTCTCCTTCGCCATTTAATACCTCCTATTCGCCTTTCGCTTTGGCTATAATCGCATCGGATATAGCCTTTGGAACCTCTTCGTAATGGGAAAACTGCATTGTATATGTAGCTCTCCCCTGCGTCTTAGACCTTAGGTCTGTGGCATAACCGAACATCTCACTAAGTGGCACAAGCGCCTTTATAACCTGAGCCTTACCTCTCCTGTCCATCATCTGTATCTTTCCTCTCCTTGAGTTCAGGTCTCCCATGACATCGCCCATGTATTCTTCCGGAGTCACAACTTCAACACTCATTATCGGCTCAAGAAGCACCGGCTGAGCTTTTTTCGACGCCTCTCTGAATGCCATAGAACCTGCTATCTTAAAGGCTAATTCAGAGGAATCCACTTCATGGTATGAACCGTCATAAAGCGTTGCCTTCACATCTACTACAGGATATCCAGCAAGTATACCTGAATCCATCGCCTCTCTTATCCCTTTCTCCACAGGAGGTATATATTCCTTAGGGATTACTCCGCCTACTATCTTATTGACAAACTCCAGCCCTTTACCTGTCTCTGCTGGCTCAATCTCTATAACCACATGGCCATACTGACCACGTCCGCCTGTCTGCTTTATAAACTTGCCTTCCCCTCTGGAAACCGCTTTTATCGTCTCTCTGTATGCCACCTGTGGCTTGCCTACATTGGCACCAACCTTGAACTCCCTTAAAAGCCTGTCTACTATTATCTCCAGATGAAGCTCACCCATTCCGGATATAATCGTCTGACCGGTCTCCTCGTCCACGGTTATTCTAAAAGACGGGTCTTCCTGCGCAAGCTTTGAAAGCGCCTGCGAAAGCTTCTCCTGGTCTGCCTTCGTCTTCGGCTCTATAGCCACCGAAATGACCGGCTCAGGGAATTCCATAGACTCAAGAACCACAGGAGCATGCTCATCACACAGGGTGTCACCTGTAAGGGTGTTCTTAAGACCAACTGCCGCTGCTATATCGCCTGCCCTTACCTCCTTCAGTTCCTCACGCTTGTTGGCGTGCATCTTAAGAAGCCTTCCTATCCTTTCCTTGACACCCTTTGAAGAATTGTATACATACGACCCTGCTCTAAGAACACCTGAGTAAACCCTCAGATACGTAAGCTGTCCTACATAAGGGTCGGTCATGACCTTGAATGCAAGAGCACTGAACGGTTCGTCCGCGCTCGCCTTCCTGTGAACTACGGAATCGTCCACAGGATTTTTGCCTTCTACCGGAGGAATGTCCAGAGGCGAAGGCAGATAATCAACAATTGCATCCAGAAGCTGCTGAACACCCTTGTTCCTGAATGCAGAACCACAGAGCACAGGAGTCAGCTTAAGCGTAAGCGTGCCCTTTCTTAAAGCCGCCTTTATCTCTGCCTCTGTGATTTCCTCCCCGTTTAAAAACTTCTCCATTATATTTTCATCTATATCTGCAAGGGCTTCGAGCATCTTCTCCCTATGCTTTTGTGCCTCGGGCAGAAGCGCCGGGTCTATGTCCCCTTCAACATACTTTGCACCAAGTGCCTCGTCATCAAAATAAATAGCCTTCATTCTTACCAGGTCAACAGGACCTCTGAACTTGTCCTCCGCACCGATGGGTATCTGCACAGGCACTGGATTTGCACCCAGACGCTCCACCATGCTCTCTACGCTCATGAAGAAATCAGCACCTACCCTGTCCATTTTATTCATAAAGGCTATTCTCGGCACTCTATACTTGTCTGCCTGCCGCCAGACAGTCTCTGACTGGGGCTCAACCCCTGCTACTGAATCAAATATTGCAACTGCTCCGTCAAGCACTCTTAATGACCTCTCAACCTCTACAGTAAAATCGACATGGCCTGGAGTGTCTATTATATTTATTCTGTGGTCTTTCCAGAAACATGTCGTTGCGGCTGAAGTTATCGTTATGCCGCGTTCTTGTTCCTGAACCATCCAGTCCATGACGGCCGTGCCTTCATGGACCTCGCCCATTTTATAAGTAACCCCTGTATAGTACAAGATCCTTTCGGTCGTAGTAGTCTTGCCCGCATCTATATGCGCCATGATGCCAATATTCCGTGTTTTCTCTAAGGGGTATTGCACTTATCCTCGTCCTCACTACCATCTGTAATGGGCAAAGGCCTTGTTTGCCTCGGCCATCTTGTGGGTGTCTTCCTTCTTCTTGATGGAAGAACCGGTGTTGTTAAACGCATCCAGAAGCTCTGCGGCAAGCCTTTCACTCATGGTCTTTTCACCACGCTGTCTTGCGTAGGAAATAATCCACCTGAAAGCCAATGCCACACGCCTCTGAGGCCTCACCTCTACAGGCACCTGATACGTAGCACCGCCTACCCTTCTGGGCTTTACCTCTATCAACGGCTTTACATTGTCTATAGCCGTCTTAAAGGTCTTGAGCGGGTCATTGCCTGTCTTCTGCTTTATGATGTCAAGCGCATCATAGCAGATGCGCTCTGCTATGGACTTCTTTCCGTCCTTCATCAGGACATTTATGAACTTGCTAAGAAGCTTGCTGCCGTACCTCGGGTCCGGCAGTATCTCTCTTTTTTCTACAACCCTTCTTCTTGGCATTATTTAGGCCTCTTGGTTCCGTATTTTGACCTTCCTCTTCTTCTGTCAGCCACACCTGCTGCATCGAGCGTGCCCCTGACAATGTGGTACCTGACTCCCGGAAGGTCTTTCACCCTACCGCCCCTTATCATGACGATAGAGTGTTCCTGGAGGTTGTGCCCTACGCCAGGTATATAAGCAGTAACTTCCATTGCATTCGTAAGCCTGAGCCTTGCCACTTTTCTAAGCGCTGAATTCGGCTTTTTCGGCGTGGTTGTATACACCCTCACACACACGCCCCTCTTCTGTGGACAATTCTTCAGTGCTGGACTTTTTGTCTTTTTCTGAACCTTTTTCCTGCCATGCCTTACAAGCTGCGCTATTGTAGGCACCTTTCCTCCTAAGTTGATTTTCTAATGCTAAACAGTCCCAACCCTCCGGGCACGCCCGGACAAAAGATAACTTTAACAAAGAATTTATTTTTTGTCAAGAAGTGTGCCTCAAAGTGTGCTTCGTTCAAAGGCGCACGGGGATAAAGACGAAGGGCTATATTCAAGGAGAGACAAGGTTCCGGGACTGTGCCAAAGCACAGTCCCGCTTGAGAGATTGTGCCTATTAGGAGACTTCTACTTTTATCTCCTTAGGCTTTACTTCTTCACGCTTCGGAAGGACTATCTGCAGCACACCGTTTTTGAATGTGGCTTTCGCCTTTGCACTGTCAACCTCGACAGGCAGAGGGATAGTCCTTGCAAAGCTTCCATAGCTTATCTCCGCTGAGTAATAGTCTTCGTCATTGATCTCCTCTTCCTGCTTGAGTTCCCCTCTCAGCGTGAGAGAGTCTTTTGTAACAGTAAGGTCTATGTCCTCTTTATTCACGCCTGGAAGCTCTGCCTTGATGACTATCTCGTTCTTCCTGTCATACATCTCGATGTTCGGCACAATCACCCCTGCCTCTGCAGGTCTGGGCCAGAAGCGTCTCCGCCTGTGAGGTGGCTCAAAGAATTCGTCAAACAGTCGCTGCATGTCCTTCCTTATCTCGTCAAGCTCTTTCATCGGTGACCATTTTACAATCGACATAAACGCACCTCCTTTCTTTGATAACGCTACAAGGCGTTTATGTTGTTACGGCTTCTGCCTTAGCCACTTTCCTGAACACAGCTTTATCATCTTCAAAATCCACTTCCACGACATCTCCCTCACGGAATGTTCCGTCAAGGAGCTTAAGTGCAAGTGGATTAAGTATCTCCCTCTGGATGCACCTCTTAAGAGGTCTTGCACCGTAAACAGGATCATAACCGAGTTCAGCAAGCCGCTCTTTTGCAGTATCAGTAAGCACGATGTCTATGCCCTTCTGGTTGAGATACTTCTTCATGCGGTTGACCTGAATGTCCACTATCTGCCTGAGAAGCTCTTTGGACAGAGGGTTAAAGATTATTATCTCGTCCACCCTGTTTAAGAACTCAGGCTTGAAGAACCTCCTGAGGTCTTCCATGATTCTCTCTTTAAGCTCGTACTCCTCCTCAGCCCAGTGTGCAGGTCTCCTTTCTCTTTCTATAAGAAGCTCCTGTATGTGTGTGCTTCCGATATTGGAGGTCATTATCACAACCGTGTTTCTGAAATCCACAGTTCTTCCGTGCCCGTCAGTAAGCCTTCCGTCATCAAGGAGCTGAAGAAGCAGGTTAAAGACCTCTGGATGTGCCTTCTCTACTTCGTCAAAGAGTATGACTGAGTATGGACGCCTTCTTACTGCTTCTGTAAGCTGTCCGCCTTCCTCGTATCCGACATAGCCAGGTGGTGCGCCTATCAGCCTTGAGACTGTATGCCGCTCCTGATACTCGGACATGTCTATCCTTATCATTGCGTTTTCGTCATCGAACAGGAACTCTGCCAGCGCCCGACAAAGCTCTGTCTTGCCCACACCGGTCGGACCGAGGAATATGAACGAGCCTATTGGTCTGTCCGGGTCTTGTATGCCTGCCCTTGCCCGCCTTACTGCATTGCTTACTGCCTCTATGGCTTCGTCCTGTCCGACTACCCTCATGCGAAGCCTTTCTTCCATGTGCACGAGCTTCTGCACCTCGCCTTCAAGCATCTTGGATACAGGTATGCCTGTCCATTTGGATACGACCTCTGCTATGTCCTCCTCAGTGACTGCCTCTTTAAGCATCCTGCGCTGTGCCTGCCGCTCAGAAAGCTTCTTGCTTTCTTCCTCCAGAGACTTCTGAAGTTCAAGCAACACACCGTATCTGAGTTCTGCCGCTCTCGTAAGGTCTCCCTCGCGCTCGGCACGCTCTGATTCAAGCCTTGTCCGCTCTATCTGCTCCTTGATTCCTCTTATCTTGGCTATCGCCTCTTTTTCACTGAGCCACTGCGCTCTTAACTGATTTCTCTTCTCGGTAAGCTCTGCCATCTCCTTTTCGAGCTTCTCAAGCATCTCTTTTGCACCAGCCGAGCCGTCTTTCTGAAGCGCCTGTCTTTCTATCTCGTGCTGACGGAGTTTTCTTTCAATCTCGTCAAGCTCAACAGGCATACTGTCTATCTCCATCCTGAGCTTTGAAGCGGCTTCATCTATAAGGTCTATTGCCTTGTCAGGAAGAAACCTGTCGGCAATGTATCTGTTTGAAAGCACTGCTGCTGCTACAAGAGCAGAATCCTTTATCTTTACGCCGTGGTGAACCTCGTATCTTTCCTTAAGCCCTCTCAGTATGGAAATGGTATCCTCCACAGTAGGCTCTTTTATAAGGATAGGCTGAAACCTCCGCTCAAGCGCCGGGTCTTTCTCTATGTACTTCCGGTATTCATCAACCGTGGTTGCACCCACACATCTGAGGTCTCCTCTTGCCAGCGCCGGCTTAAGCATATTGGATGCATCAATGGCACCCTCTGCCGCACCGGCTCCAACAAGGGTATGCAGCTCGTCTATAAAAAGTATTATTTTGCCTTCTGACTGCTCTATCTCTTTTAAGACTGCCTTGAGTCTTTCCTCAAACTCACCGCGGAACTTCGAGCCTGCAACAAGTGCGCCCATGTCAAGAGCCACTACACGCTTGTCCTTCAGGGTCTCAGGCACATCACCCTGAACAATCCTCTGCGCAAGACCTTCTGCAATAGCAGTCTTACCCACGCCGGGGTCACCTATGAGCACAGGATTGTTCTTCGTCCTCCTTGAAAGCACCTGAATAATCCTTCTTATCTCCTCGTCCCTTCCTATAACAGGGTCGAGTTTGCCCTGCCTTGCAAGCTCTGTAAGGTCCCGGCTGTAGCGGGCAAGCGCCTGATACTTATCCTCAGGATTCGGGTCTGTCACACGCTGCGAACCCCTTATCTTCTGCATCGAGGCAAATACCTTGTCCGGCATCACACCGTATCTTTTAAGAAGCTCTGTCCCAGGTCCTCCAACCTGAAGCACTGCAACCAGAAGATGCTCCACGCTCACATACTCGTCCTTCAGGCGCTCTGCCTCTGTAAAAGCCTTCTCGAAAACTTCCTTCAGCCTTGGGGAAATGTAAAGCTGTCCAAAAGGCGTTGCACCAGAGACCTTCGGAAATTTGTCTATTTCCTCTTCTATGTCTCTTTTAAGCGCATCTATGTTGACATCAAGCCCTTTCAGTATCTGCACTGCAACGCCTTCTGTATCCTCAAGCAGTGCCCTCAGGAGATGCTCCGGTTGAAGCTCCTGATTGCCTTTCCTTTCGGCAATCCTCTGTGCCTCCTGTAAAGCCTCCTGACTCTTTATGGTAAGTTTATCGAGTCTCATTCTCCTCCTCCTCAAAGAATATCTTCCTTATCTTTTCTTCAAACTCGCGCCTCAGTTTTTCATCCAGAAACTGCATCATCTCTTCCACTTCCTTCTGAAGACACTCAAGCCTGTGCCGCATCCTGAGGATTATGTCCACACCTGCTCGGTTTACCCCGAGGTCTCTTGTGAGCCTGAGTATCAAGCCGAGCCTTTCCAGGTCTGCCTCGGAGTAAAGCCTCTGTCCCCTGCTTCTTTGCGGAGACACCAGCCCCTCCCGTTCATACATCCTGAGGGTCTGCGGATGAACATTAAGTATCTTCGATACCACGCTTATCATGTAAAGAGGCTGGTTTTTGTCCTTTATCATTTTCTGCTCATCCCCTTCCTCGGATTTTCTTTATATGCTGCTTCTATCTCCTTAAGCGCGTCACGCACCTTTGCACTTATGTTCTTAGGCACAGCTATCTGAACATCCACATACATATCGCCTCTTGCTCCTGTCGGTGAAATAAATCCTTTCTTTGAAAGCTTAAACCTCTGTCCTCCCTGCGTGCCTGGTGGAAGCGTCATGACCGCAGTGCCGTCTATGGTCGGCACCTCGACCTTTGCTCCAAGCGCTGCTTCCCCAAACGTAACAGGGAGTTTGAGGTATATATCATTGCCTTTTCTTTCAAACAGCGGATGCGGTCTGACACTTACCCTTATGCGAAGGTCTCCAGGCGGACCACCTCCCTGACCGGCATTGCCCATTCCCCTGAGCCTGAGGGTCGAGCCATTGTCAACTCCAGCAGGTATCTTGACAGTAACTGTCTCTGACTTGTAGGTCTTTCCCTGTCCGCCACAGACCTTGCAGGACTTCGTAACCTTTCTTCCAGTGCCTCCACAGGTAGAACACGTCTGCGCCATCCTGAAGAATCCGCGTGAGGTATAAAGCTTTCCACTGCCCTTGCACTTCGGACACACAACAGAGGCTTCAACCCCGGTTCCGCCACAGCTTGTGCAGGAAGCCTCCCGCATCAGGGTCATGCGCTTGGTAGCACCTGTAAACGCTTCCTCTAGAGATACCTCAAGGTCAGTGACTAAATCACTTCCCCTTACAGGTCCGGCTCTCCTGCCACCGAATATCTCTGAGAATATGTCTCCGAAGCCGAACTCGAATATATCCTCAAAAGGCGGTGCGCCTTCATACCACGCTCCGCCTTCAAACGGACTCTTGCCGAAACGGTCATACTCTTCCTTCTTCTTTGGATCACTTAAGACCGCATACGCTTCGTTGACTTCCTTAAACCTTTCCTCAGCGACTTTGTCGCCGGGATTCAGGTCAGGATGATATTTCCGCGCAAGCTTCCGGTAAGCCTTCTTTATCTCATCAAGGCTTGCATCTTTGCTGACACCGAGTATCTCGTAGTAGTCCTTCACAGCTGCCATCACCTATCACCTATTCATATCATAGCACTTTAGTCGAGTTATGTCAAGTCCCTTTCTACGAATTGTATAAAAATTTGCTGATTGAGTCTATCTTCATAAGTCTATCAAAACAACAGAGAGTGTCAACCGATGAAGTACAGGCTTAATGCACTCCTTGACGATATTACCTTACAAGGGATATTATTTATAACGAGCCGAAGTGGTGGAACTGGCAGACACGCCAGGTTCAGGGTCTGGTGGGGGCAACTCCGTGGGGGTTCGAATCCCCCCTTCGGCACCATTTCGTATCACCCAACAGGAGGCAGAAAATGGCAAGGGTTTACATGCTGGCAAATGTCCTGCCAGGAAAAGAAAGAAGCATAAGAGATACCCTCCGGGGAACTAAAGGTGTAAGTCACGCAGATGTCATAACAGGACAGTATGACATCGCAGCCGTCCTGGAAGCAAAAGACACAAACGAAATATTTAACAAGATCCTCAAGGAAATCAGAAAAATAAGAGGACTGACTCGTACAGAAACGTTCGTAGCCGTGGAATAACTGCTCACAATATCCAACTACACCCCTGCTGAGTGTTAAAAGTAATGAAACCGCAGAGAAACTCCCCTGAAGATACAGAAAGAGCTGAAAGACTAAGAGAAGTGCTTGAAGCACTTTATGAAGTCAACAAGCTCGTGCCAATAATTGTAGAGGGCAGAAAAGACGCACTTGCACTAAGAAGACTCGGACTCGTCGGCGAAATAATCACCCTTCATCGCGGAAAAACCCTCTATGACTTCTGCGAGGACATCGCAGAAAGATACCATAAAGTAGTCATACTCCTTGATTGGGACTCCGAAGGCGAAAGCCTTAACAAGAAAGTCAGCAAAAACCTGAAAGGACAGTGGGAGGAATTCTCTGCCTTTAGAGACCTCCTTAAGATTCTCTGCCAGAAAGACGTAAAGGACATAGAAGGAATTCCAAGACTCCTTAAAAGACTTGAAGGCGATGGGCTCTATTGGCGATAAGGGTGAAGAACTTGCAGTAAAGTTCCTCAAAAAAAACGGCTATAAGATTATAAAACGTAACTACCGAACGCCGACCGGAGAAATAGACATAATCGCAAAGGATGGCGACAAGCTTGTGTTCGTCGAAGTAAAAACAAGAACCGACAGCCTGTTCGGCCATCCGGTGGAAGCCGTGGATTACAGAAAACAGCGAAAGATAAAAACAGCAGCTCTTCACTACCTTGCAACGCAGAAAAAAGAGATGCCAGCAAGGTTTGACATCATCAGCATCCGCATAGGACCGGACGGAAAAACCATAGAACACCTGAAGGATGCCTTTGAAGGACCATAGGGCAGCCTTCTAAAAATTCGTATCTTTACCTTCCAAACGTGCAGGACGGCTTCAGCTCTTAGACAAAAAAAGCCATGCCCCTTGACCTTTTGAGTGTATAAAAAATAAAATTTAGTTACGATGGGGATGGACAAAACCATATTCGAGCTTCAGGCAGAAGTCTGCAAGACCATAGCGAGTCCCAAAAGGCTTGAGATAATCCACGCTCTTAAAAACGGAGAAAAGACTGTTACTGATCTGGTGAGCATTCTGGGTGTGCCTAAGGCCAATGTCTCACAGCACCTTGCGGTAATGAGACACAAAGGTGTGCTCAAGGCCCGCAGGGAGGGAGTCAACATCTATTACAGTATCTCAAACCCTAAGGTCATCAAGGCATGCATGCTCATGAAGGAAGTGCTCACCGAGCAGATGCGGGAAAGAAACAAGCTGATCAAAAAGGCAAAAGTCTAAGACCACCGCTCCCTTTTCCATCACTCAGGCAGAATCTGCACAAAGAAGTTTTTCCTTGACAGATATATGCAAATATTGTAATATTTGCATATAAACTGGAATGCCCGGAGGTTCATATGTCTGAGATTTCTGCATGCAGCAGTGTTATAGAAGAAGCACCCGCCTTTGTCCGCAAGGTCGAACTCCTTAAGGTCATTGCCCATCCGGTAAGAATCATGATACTGGATGAGCTTACAAAAGGCGTAAAATGCGTAAGCGACCTCGAAGAGTTCCTCGACATAAGCCAGCCCAATGTCTCACAGCACCTCGCCCTGCTTAGAAGACACGGAGCCATAGACTACTACATGGACGGAAGACTCAGATGCTACTTCCTGAAAGACCCTTTTATACCGGAGATTCTGGAGATCCTGAAAAAAGACTATAAAGAGGAACTGCCTCCGCCGGCATGCTGCCCTGTTACAAAAAAAGGCAGCTACCCGGGAAACAGGAGAAGATAAAAAACAAAGGGGAGGTATTATGGCAAAAACATTTACCTTGTTTTTAGGAACACCGCCTTATTTTTCCGAAAACACCCTGACAGCCATACGGCTTGCCAGCTCTGCACTGAGCAAGGGACACACCGTAAACCTTATAGCAAGCGGCGACGGTGTATACTGCTTCCTTAAAAAACAGAAAGCCAAAGGCATACCAAATGCAGAAGAGGAATTTTCCGCGCTTATCGCCCGCGGACTTAAAGTCTTTCTCTGAGGCGGATGCATGAACTTTCGCCGTGCGGCGAAAGAAGATTATCTCGACGGAACAGAGGTCGGCTCCCTTAAAGGGCTTTTCAAAACAATGGCTGAAACTGATGTCTGGATAAACCTTGGTTAGGAGGACTTATGAATAAACTTGCAATCATCCTGCGCAGACCTCCATACGGCGATATCAATGCCGCAGAGGCTGTAAGACATGCACTGGGCGCTGTAGGGGAAGAAATCGAAGTCTCGCTGCTTCTACTTGACAGCGGTATACTGCTTGCAAAAGAAAACCAGAACGACACAGGCACAGGAATGACAAACCTCGGCGCTGCACTTAAAGACTGCATAGACATGGGAGTCAATGTCTATGCTGACAAGACATCCCTGCGGGAAGAGCACGTTGATGAAAAAGACCTCATAGAAGGCATAAACATCATAAACAGCTCAGAGCTTGCAGAACACATAAAAGAAGCGGATAAAACTGTGATCTTTTAAGAAAGGGGAGAGCCATGCTCGTAATCATTAAAAATGCACCAGGGACACAAGAAGCCAAACGCGCAGTAAAACTGGCAAGAGATATGGCAGCAGATATCGTGCTTGTTCAAAACGGTGTATACCTTGCCGAAAGAGACAGACTCGAAGGATTCTGCGGCACTGCATATGCACTCGATGAGGACATCCGGCTAAGAGGAATTACAGATATAGATAAAGAGATAAAAACAATCGGCTACGACGAGCTCATAGACCTCATGGCCGAGGACGAAAAAGTAATAGGAATGTTTTAACGGTGAACATCAAATAGCCTGCGACCTGCAGGTCAACATTGTTCACCGGGGGGAGGTAACGTGGCAAGAATAGTAATCTTAGGCGGCTCTTTCGGAGGGCTGACCACTGCGTTTGAACTTAAAAGATTCCTCGGCAAAAAGGCTGAAATCACCCTGCTCAGCGACCTTGACAAATTCGTTTTCATCCCGTCGCTTCCATGGCTTTCACTGGGCTGGCGCAGGGCAGAAGACATAACCCTTCCACTTAAGCCGATCCTTGAGAAAAAAGACATAAGCTTTTTGCACGAGGAGGCAAAAGGCGTTGACGCCGACGCCTCTAAGGTTATCACCGACAAAAGGGAGATTCCTTATGACTATCTTGTGATTGCCACAGGACCGCATCTTGCCTTTGAGGAAGTTCCAGGACTGGGACCTGAAAACGGATATACAGAATGTATATTCACCCTTGAACACGCAGAAAAGGCAAGGAAGACATGGGAGAAGTTTCTTGAGACTCCTGGACCAATAGCCATAGGTTCGGTTCAGGGGGTAAGCTGTTTTGGTCCGGCTTATGAGTATGTGTTCGAGATTGATATGGAATTAAGAAAACGAAAGATGAGACACAAGGTGCCGATGTTTTTCATAACATCAGAGCCTTACATCGGACACTTCGGAATCGGCGGTCTTGGTGCATCGAAAAGATGGCTTGAGGACGAGTTTGCAGAAAAAGACATAAAACTGCTTACGAATCAGGCAGTAGAGGAGTTTACACCTGAGGAGGTAAGACTCAAAGACGGCACGAGGATTCCCTACAAGCTCGGCATGTTTGCTCCTGCGATGAAAGGGGTGCCTGCTGTTGCACACCTCGGAAACCCCAGAGGGTTCATCCCTGTAGACGAGCACATGAGACATAAAAACTACAGGAATATTTTTTCAGTCGGTGTTGCGATCGCCATAGCTCCGCCTGAGCAGACACCTGTGCCTACAGGCGTGCCGAAGACAGGGTTTATGACCGTGAGGATGGCACAGACGGCAGCCCGTGCGATAGCATCAGAGATTTCTGGTATAGCAATGCCTGCACCCTATGAGATGGATGTCCTCTGCCTTATGGACATGGGCAAGACTGCTGCTTTCATGAGGGCAAAGCCTCTTCTGCCGCCAAGACAGGAGAGCACGCTGAAAAAAGCCCTCTGGGTCAAATGGCTGAAGATTTGTTTCGAGAAATACTTTCTTTTCAAGATGAAGCACGGACTCGGAAACTTGCCATGAGCCCTTTGAATACGCAAACACGTAAAAGACCAGACATCCCCTACTTTAAATCGGAGGCACTATGATGAAAAAAGCAGTCATGAAGGTCGTGCAATTGTCAGTGGACAGACCGAAGCTGGTTGTATTGCTTGCGGTCATCATCACTGTCCTGCTTTCCAGCCAGCTGCCGAAGATAAACATAGACACTGACCCTGAAAACATGCTCAGAGAGGACGAACCTATAAGGCTGTTCCATAAAAAGGTAAAGGAAGAGTTCGGAATAAACGAGCTGATTGTCCTCGGAATAGTCAGACAGGACGGCATATTCCATCCTGACAGCCTTCAGAGAATAAAGCGGATTACAGACGAAATCCTGAAAATCAAGGGCGTCATCGCCGATGACGTGATAAGCCTTACTGTCACGAACAACGTGGTTTCAGAGGGAGGGATACTTCATGTAAGACCTCCGATGCTCAGAGTGCCTGAGACACAGCAACAGATAGACCGGCTTAAAAAAGAAGTCCTTGACAACCCGCTCTTCAGAGACCGGCTTGTATCCTCGGACGGAACAGGAGCCGCTATATACATACCCATAAAGAGCAAGGACATCGCCCACGAGGTGGGAGAGAAAATCAAAGCCATATACATGAGAGAAAACGGTCCTGAGAAATACTACATGGCAGGGCTTCCCATTGCTGAGGATACGTTCGGCAAAGAGATGTTCATACAGATGGCAGTGGTTGCACCGATGGCAGGTGGCTTGCTTATGCTGCTGCTTTTTGTCATATTCCGGAGGCTCTCCCTGATAGTGTCTCCCATGATTGTCGCCATGCTCTCGGTGATATGGACGATGAGCGCAATGATAGGGCTTGGCTTTCCAGTGCACATAATGTCTTCGATGATACCTGTCTTTCTGATGCCGATTGCAGTCTGCGACAGCGTGCACATCCTCAGTGATTTCTACGAGAAATACCCGCGGCTTGGGGACAGAAGACAGGCAGTGCTTCAGGTCTTTGAGGAGCTGATAAAACCGATGTTCTTTACATCAGTCACCACTGCCGTAGGATTCTCGATGCTTGCACGGGCAGACATTCCGCCTGTAAAGGTGTTCGGCCTGTTCGTTGCACTCGGCGTTATGATTGCATGGGCACTGACAATGACCGTTATACCTGCAAGCCTCATGCTCATAAGGGAAAAGAAGCCGTTTGAAAAACAACAGAGAGGCAGTGCACTGCTTGCCGGAATCGGCAGAGTCTCGCTCGGCAGGAGCAAGGCCGTCGTCATCTCAGGAGCAGTCCTGCTCGTAGTGGCTGTATACGGTGTTACACTCCTCAGGGTCAACGACAACCCTGTAAAGTGGTTTAAAAAGCACCATCCAATAAGAGTCGCCGACAGAGAGCTCAACAAGCTGATTGGCGGTACGTATATCTCCTATCTTACGCTTGAAGGCACAACCAGAGAGCAGATTAAAGAGCCTGAAGTGATGAATTATATCGAAGCACTCCAGCGCCACCTCGAGACCTCTGCCCTTGTCGGCAAGACCACCTCTGTAGCCGACATAGTCAAGAGAATAAACTATGTGCTCCACGATGAGGACACACGATACGATGTGCTTCCTGATACAAAGGACAGTATAGGGCAGTACCTGTTTCTGTTTTTGATGTCCAGTTCTCCGGACGAGCTCGACAACTTCGTGGACTATGACTTCAGAAAGGCAAACATCTGGGTTCAGCTCAAGTCAGGGGACAACAGGGACATGACTGCTGTTGTCGAAGACACGGAACAGTACATGGCGGCAAACCTTCCTCCTCAGGGCATAAAGGCTGAATGGTCTGGTCTTCCGTATCTGAATATCACGTGGCAGAGGCTGATGGTCGTGGGGATGCTCAAGGCGACTGTTGGCTCATGGTGGATAATCTTCATCCTGCTGATTGTCCAATTTCGCTCGCTCTGGTGGGCTGTTGCAGGAATGCTCCCTCTCGGGCTCTCTGTGCTTTTCAGCTACGGGCTGATAGGTTTCGGCGGAAAGGAATACGACATGCCGATTGCGGTCTGCTCCNCCCTTGCCCTTGGCCTAGGTGTGGACTTCGCCATCCACTTCATACAGAGGTTCAGAGACAGGTTTAAAAAGACACAGGACCTGCAATCGGCAATGCAGTGGACCACGGCAGAAGAGCCGGCAATAGCCATTACAAGAAACGCAGTGGTCGTAGGTGTAGGCTTCCTCCCGCTCGTCCTTGCAACCCTTACCCCGTATGTGACCGTAGGCGTCTTCTTCAGCTTCCTCGCGCTCTTCGCAGGACTGACAACAGTCGTACTTCTGCCGGCTTTAATCAGTACGTTCAGAGGTGTCCTTCTTAAAGTTAAATAAACCACGGTGGAGGCATTAAATGAAAAAACTGCTTGCTGTCTTAATCTTTATCTTAATCCTTGCGGGTAACAGCTATGGCCTGACTGGAGAGGATATAGTCAGGAAATCCCAGAACGCATTCTTCTATCCGGGGAAAGACTTCAAGGCACGGGTCGTGATGAGGCTTATATCCAGAACAGGCAAACAGCGGATAAGAGAGCTGACCATGCTCAGAAAAAACTACGGGGATGAACAGAAATACTTTATATATTTTTTCCGTCCTTCGGACGTCCGCGGCATGACCTTTATGGTCTATAAATACCCGGGAAGGGACGACGACAGATGGCTCTTCGTGCCTGCGATAAACATGGTAAGAAGGATTGCCGCACAGGACAAACGCTCGAGTTTCGTAGGCTCTGACTTTACATACGAAGACGTCTCAGGCAGGGACGTCGAAGAGGACACACACGAACTGCTGAAAAAAGAGACCCTGCAGGGCAGAAACTGCTATGTGGTCAAGAGCACTCCAAAGGCCGGGGACATGGACTACAGCTACAAGCTCTCATGGGTTGATGAAACCAGCTTCCTGCCCATTAAAGAACAATATTACGACAGGCAGGGCGAGCTGTACAGGGTATTCACAGCAGACGAGATAAAGGACATAGACGGCATTCCAACAGTCACGAAAAGGACGATGAAAGACCTTCAGAGCGGACACAGAACAGAGGTTACATTCACAGAGGTGCACTACAATATCGGCATCGACGACAGCCTCTTCACCGAGCGATACCTCAGACGCCCGCCACGGAAATGGATTAAATGAATGCGCACTGGAAAACGGAAGTGCCTGCAGGTCATATTCCTCGTGGTGACGGCTCTGCTTTTTCTGCCGCCCTCGTATGCCGAGGTCTCGCTTCACGGCTTTCTGGAGGGAAATTACTCTTTTAACACTGCTTCGCAGAACCCCTCCGGCAGTGACCTCAAGCTGGCAGAGGAAACACTACAGTTAAGACTCAACACTGAGGGAGAGTCCTACAGGCTGGTGCTGAAGACCAGGGCAATCTATGACCACATTGCCGGGAAGACACGGATAAGACTCAGGGAAGGCTACTTCGACTATGCAGCCGATGACTGGGAGGTCACTGTCGGAAGACAGGTTATCACATGGGGAGTCGGCGACCTGATATTCATAAACGATGTATTCCCCAAGAGCTATGCAGCGTTCTTTGGAGGTAAGCCCCTTGAGTACATGAAGAAAGGAATAGACGGGATAAGAATCGGGCTTTATCCTGCCAGTGTAAGCCTTGAGATTGTGGTCATTCCGTTTTTTACTCCGGATGACAACCCTTCATCCGACAGGTTCTGGCTGTTCGACCCGATGCCCTCTGTCACAGACAGGGAGGAGAAAAAGCCGTCCACAACCATCGAAAACACCGAGATTGCCCTAAGGGCGTACAGGGACATCAGCGGGTTCGATACATCGGTGTATTTTTACAAGGGGTTTTTCAGACAGCCGTCGCTTCTGCCGGAAGACACAGTTTCTGCTTTGGTGTTTTATCCTGAGGTGTCGGTCTACGGTATAAGCCTTCAGGGAAGGGCAGCCGGCGGCATCCTGAGCCTTGAAGCCGGTTACTATGAGTCAAGACAGGACAGAAACGGAACCGACCCTGTGATACCCAATTCCCGGACGAAGTTTCTCCTGGGCTATCAGAGACAGCTCCGGAAAGACTTCACAGCAGGAGTCCAATACTACTGCGAACGCATGCACAGGTATTCAGCGTACGAAAGGAATGTGTCAGCAGGCCTGCCGGTGCAAAAAAGGCTCTATCAGCTCGTCACCCTGAGGCTCACCCGGTTTTTCATGCACCGGAACTTGAGGCTCTCGGTGTTTTCCTTCTACAGTCCTTCCTACGGCGATTACATGCTCAACCCTGAAGTGAAATACAATTTCACGGACGACATATGGGCGGCAGCCGGAGGCAACCTCTTCGGCGGTGGATACAGCTGGAGCCGGTTCGGACAGATGGACAGGGACGACAACATCTACCTCCAGATAAGATACGAATTTTAAGGCCTGCGCACAGCCTCTCTAACCTTCCGCAGAACAACCCGCTTTTTGTTCAGAAGTTCTATTATTTCGTAATTTAGAAATTTATTGACAAATTGACTTTCGTTATTTTATATTACCAGTGTCAGTAAGCAACCAAAGGAGGCAATATGGCAACCGACAAGAAAAAAAGAATGGCAATCATTGCATCAAAAGGCACGCTCGATATGGCGTATCCGCCACTTATCCTCGCATCCACTGCAGCAGCAATGGACGTCGAGGCAGCGATATTCTTCACACTCTACGGCGTTGACATAGTAAACAAACGCAAGAACAAGTCCCTGCAGGTCGCACCTATAGCAAATCCAGCAATGCCCTCTCCTGTTCCATTCCCGAACATACTCGGTGTCCTTCCGGGCATGACCCCTATGGCTACAGCCATGATGAAAGGCATGATAAAGAAAATCAACTGGCCTTCGATTCCAGAACTCGTGGAGCTGTGTCTGGAGTCAGGCGTGAAAATGATTGCGTGCACACCTACGCTTGAAATGACCGGGGTTAAAAAAGAAGACCTTGTCGAGGGAGTCGAGGTCGCAGGTGCAGCCGAATTCCTGGACTTCGCACTCGATGCCGACATGACTTTGTTTATTTAAAAAAATTTTAAAAAAGGAGGAAAAAATGTCTGACATCAAACCTGACAAAACCGCAGACCTTAAAGGACTGAACTGCCCTATGCCTGTGCTTAAAACGAAAAAGGCAATCGAAGCACTCGAGGCAGGACAGATTCTCGAAGTAGAGGTTACCGACCCGGGTTCAAAATCAGATATCCCTGCAATGCTGAAAAGGACAGGAAACGAACTGCTGGAAATGAAAGAGGAAGGTAACGTCATAAAGTTCCTTATAAAGAAAGTGGCGTAGACAACATCTCCTTTGTTTAAAAACCCGCCGCAGGACATGAGGGGAGGTGAAAATCAAAAGGGCAGGCATAACTTTACAAGAAAACTTAAAAAAAGGAGGCGCAAGTGAAAAGATTATGTTTTCTGGCTTTGTCCCTTGTTCTGCTATTGGCTCTTAGTGGTGTTGCACAAGCCACTAATGGAGACAACCTCATTGGAATAGGTCCTATCTCAAGGGCAATGGGCGGAGTAGGCGTTGCAGCTCCTCAGGATCCAATAAGTGCAGTCTTTGCCAATCCGGCTGCAATGTGTTTTGGCCCTTACTGTCCCGGGTCAGAGTTCAATTTCACAGGCACGATATTCAACCCGAAGGTAAAGGCAAGGGTTCAGATCCCAGGATATGGCATTGACGTCAGCAATGACAGTCAGCATGCACCGTTTGCAATCCCTGCCATTGGTATATCCTCACCTATAAATCTCAAGTGGCGGTTCGGACTTGCGGCATATGGCGTGTCAGGAATGGGCGTTGACTACAGAAATGAACTCTCTCCTTTAGGCGGTTATTCTCTCTATCAGGTGATGAAATTCGCTCCGAATATCGCCTATCTCGTCAATGACAATTTTTCAGTCGGAGCAAGCCTGCACATAGACTATGCAGCACTTGACTTTGCACAGGGCACCTCGCACAACTACACTGCAGGCATCCAGCTGGGTGCAATCTATAAGTTCGAGCCATTCTCTTTCGGTATCTCTTATGTCACACCGCAGGAGATAAAGCATGAAAGGGTTTATGACTTTGACGGAGACGGCACTCAGGATGACCTCAAGCTTGAAATGCCACAGACGATTGCAGGTGGAATCGCTGTTGAACCTTTAAAAGACCTTTTAATAGAAGCAGATATAAAATGGCTGAACTGGTCTGATGCCACCGGCTATAAAGACTTTGACTGGGACGACCAGTGGGTATATGCAATCGGTGTGCAGTACAAGCCCACAAAGGCTCTTGCATTAAGAGCAGGATTTAACTATGCAGAAAACCCTGTCAACCTGCACAACGGGTTTGACGGTTCAACAACCACCAGCATACAGGGTAAAACCACAGGAACATTCAACTACGAATACCTGAGAATCATTGCATTTCCAGCAGTGGCTGAAAGCCACCTGACATTAGGTATCGGATATCAGATATCCGAAAGACTGTCTGTAAATCTCGGCTACATGCACGCATTCGAAAAGACCATCACAGAGACAGGACAGAACGTGAATTTAGGCGCTGGACCTTCGGATGCAACCCTTACATCCGAACTCAGCGAGGATTCATACGAGTTCGGTATAAGCTGGAGGTTCTGAGCTGCTGCCCGGAGGCTCAGACCTCCATCCTCCTCTCACACAGGTCTGGAGGCCCTAACCCTCCCGGTAAATGGGGGGCGCAAGCCCCCCATTAATTAAAAATAACCCGCTCCTTTGATAATCTCTTTTTTGTCTATGATATAGCTTTCCCCTTCAACCCTGCCCTTCAAGGGGATTGGATAACAGCTTCCAATGCCGTCAAGACTGTCAAGTGAGAAACGCATACCACATGCCCTGCAAAGAAGCTTTCCGTCAATATGCTGATACCCCATCTTCTTGGGATAGCACCTTGCACAGGCGTCAAAATAAGACTGAATCGTGCCGTTCATGGCAAGCACAAAAAAGTCTATTCTTTTGCCCCTGTGCATATAGGAGTAAAATACAGGTTCTGCTTCTTTGAAAGCTCTTATATCCAGCTTTATTACTTCTCCTTGTGCCTGCACCTCAGGATAAGTCGGTTTTGCGCTGCAGGCATAAAAAATAAAGGCAAGTATAAAAAATATAATGGCTTGTTTCAGTCGGCTTTGATATTTCATCATTTTACTATTTTCAATGCTTCCTCAAAACTCAGTGCGTTTCCTGCTTTAAGAGCAGCGTCTTTTTCCTTGAATGCTGCAATTCCCCAGTCCATCGGGGTCTTGAACTTTTTGCTTTTTACATAGCTGGCTTTAAGTGCATCTATCCATGCACCGGTTGCGTAGTCCCGCACATAGAGCATATCCGGTTTTTCTTTCATCTTATTGTAGTGGTAGAGCATGTCACCAATATCGCAAAAGGCACGGAGCTTGCCGCCCACTATCATCTGGGCTGAAAAAGGAGAGTTGACATCCACCTCCATTCCGCACTCGTAACACGTTGCGCCTTCAGGAATACTCATAGGCTCGGAAAAAGCACTTGATACAAGAAACAAGACAAACGCACAGACCAGAGAAAATTTAACCGCCTTTTTCAGCATAAAATCCTCCCTTAGAGTTATGGTTCCCGCCTCCCACCCTTTTATCCCTTCTGGCTAAGGGATAATAACTCTAAGTGTGCTTTATTATTTTGAATGGCAGTCGCCGCAGTTGTTCTGTGCGGTCATCTGGTGGATTTTAGCCTGTGGTGCATGTGCTGGCTTAAATCTGCCGTCTGCCCATGCATTTAAAAGCCTCGCTGTCTCTGCCGCTATATCGGCTGCAAGCCTTGCACACCTGTCCTTACGCTGAGGGCTAAAGAACTTAACGCCTTCCTTAGCCATCCACTTGCCGACAGATATATGGCAGAGCGGAGAGTTGCTTACGCTCGTGGCCTTGAATACTGCCTTTGGATTTTTAGGTTTGTATATCGGCAGTTCGGTCTCTGAATACCAGTGTATCACCTCGTTGAGTACCTTCTCGCCGGGGTGTCCTGCTGCAAGGCTTATGGCAAAGCCTGCGCCGAGCAGTGTGCCGCACATCGTGCCCCAGCCTATTACGCCACCGTGACCCCACTTGACTGCCTCTATGGGGAACGAAGTATACGGCTCGCCTACCATTTCCCTCAAAGGAACGAGTATTCCGCTTGCAACTGCATAACAGCAAAAGCCCTTATACCAGTTTTCATAGGCTATCTCTGCTGCTCTATCCGGGTCTACCTTTTTATACGGCCATGGATACTTCACCCTGGCTTCCGCATTCGACACCAGAGCAGCTCCTCCTGCGGATATTAAAGCCGCACCAATTGCCAGCTTACCTGTGCCTGTAAGAAGCTCCCTTCTTGAAAACTTTTTATCAGGCTTAATGATATCAATCACTTTGTTACCTCCAGATACTTTGAATTTTTTGGACTTTCTTACACATGAAAGTCCACTGCACTGAAAACGTGCAGATTTGTCCAAGCAATAAGAATCCATGTGGTGGTAGGAATTAGACAGTCGGCGGCTTATCTATCCGGGAGGAAAATATATAATCCTGAACAAAAAAGGTGTTTTCTGGAAATTCGGCTTCTGGCTGAAAGCTGGATACATCGAAGAAAGGCTCTGCAATCGTGCTTGTATCGCTTGTGTTTGCCTGTGAGTGCATGCTGCAGATATCAAGAGTCATAATCATCTCTCCGGAGGGCTCAGAAATCTGCGCTATGTTGACAAAGGGAAGTGTAAACACAATAGCCAGCAGTATCAGCCCACCTACTATGCGCCTCATTATGCTTAAAAGTAACAACTACAGGGGGGGAATGTCAACCTGAAGTTCTAAGTTGAGACGAATTTGAAACCGGACACTTTTTTGAGTATCATTTATGGATGTCAACTGATTTGTTTAAAGAAGGAATCCTTACTCCGTTTTCCACCACAGGGATAGGAAGCCTCCCGCATCTTGACCCTGAAGAGGCAGCAGGGCTTGTGATTGAGAGTTTTGACATCCCGTTCTGGCCCCAGCTTCCAAAGCTCTCCTTCAAAGAACTGATGATACCGCAGTACTCCGAAGGCATGCCCTCCATAAAAATAGACGCCGAAAAGCAGGACATCCGAATCGAAAGAAACGAGGAGGAAATCGAAAGGTTTTACGAAGGCGTCTCTGGCGACGCAAGGGTAGCTATCTCCGAGGAGTATGCAAAAGGACTATATGCGTTTTTAAAGAAGCTGAACGGCCGCCGCTTTAAGATTCTGAAAGGGCACATAACAGGCCCGCTGACTTTTTCTTTAGGGCTTAAGGCCTCAGACGGAAAACCGCTTTATTTCGACGAAGAACTCAGAGAAATCAGCCTCATGCTCCTTCAGGCAAAGGCACGGTGGCAGATTGACATCCTCAGCCCTTATGCTGAAAAAGTCTTAATCTTCATTGACGAGCCGATACTCTCTGCCCTTGGAAGCACAAGCTATATGGGTGTAAGCGAGGAGGAGGCTCTGAGACTCCTTAGAGAGACTTCCGAAGCCATAAAGGCAGCGGGCGGTGTCTCAGGCATCCACTGCTGCGGAAGAGCCGACTGGTCTCTGGTAATGAAAACCGGAGTGGACGTCATGAACTTCGATGCATACGAATTCGGAGATACACTCGGCATCTACCCTGAAGAACTAAGAGCGTTTCTTGACAACGGAAACCTTCTTGCATGGGGAATTGTGCCCACGACCGAGGCGATAAACAACGAGACAGAAGACTCCATTAAAAGACTCTTTAACAACAGAATCGAAACCCTGTCAAAACACATACCTGAAGAACTGCTCTTAAAGAACATCATCCTTACTCCTTCCTGCGGGACAGGCTCAAGGACAGTGCCTGAATCGCTGAAGGTGTTTCAGATTCTCATGCGGCTTAAAGAGGAACTTTCTGTATGAAAGGCGTGTTCATTTCCTTTGAAGGTATAGAAGGGAGTGGAAAGTCCACACAGGCAAGACTTCTTTCTGATTTTTTAAAAACCAAGGGCATAGATTCCGTGCTTACCCAGGAGCCTGGTGGCACACCCATCGGAGCAGAAATAAGACAGCTGCTTCTTTCCACAAAGCACACCCGAATGGACTCCGTTACAGAACTCCTCCTTTACGCTGCATCAAGAAGACAGCACATCAAAGAGGTAATCATTCCCGCTCTGGAGAAAGGACTCGTGGTAATAACCGACAGGTTTTCAGATTCAACAAAGGCATATCAGGGCTACGGAAGAGGTCTGAGTCTTGAACTCATAGACTCTCTGGACCGGACAGCAACCGGCGGACTTAAACCAGACCTCACCCTGCTGCTTGACATAGACGTAAAATCAGGGCTTCAAAGAAACCGCAAGGCAAACAAAATGGACAGACTTGAGCTTGAGGAAATAACATTCCATGAAAAAGTCAGAAACGGCTACCTTGCCATTCAGAAAGCAGAGCCTGAAAGAATAAAACTTCTTGACGCATCAGACAGCATCGAACAGGTGCACAATGCCGTGACTGATGCGGTCATGAAGTTCATCTCAAAGAGGATTAAAACTCAACCTTAAGCAGGCTGGTTGTATAAAGGATATCCTCTTTTCTTTTCTGTATTGTCACTGAAGGCACAGCGAGCTTTACTCCGTCTTTTTGTATCTCGACCACGCTTCTTGTGTCTTTGGCAAGACCGAAGGCAACTCCACCAACTGTGCCCAGAATTACTCCTACTCCGATCTTCCTTGCAAAGTCGTCGTCATCCACAAGATAAAAGGCAGCACCGAGCATTGCACCAATCGCAGCACCGTAAAGCGCATCGGTGAACACTACATCCCCTTCTGTTCCAAAAGCAAAGGCAGTGCTCTGAAATGCAAAAAGCAGTAAAACAGTAATCACCAAAATCCTTTTCAGCATGAAACAACCTCCTTTCCCAGTGATAGTTTAGCCATTAAACAATATGGCTTTAGGTGTTGTCAAGTTCTGTTGAAAGCGTTCTGAGCTTTTCAGAGTTAAATGGAAAAAGTTATAATTAAACGCAGTGTCTTTTAAAGATGTCATAGGGCAGGAAAACGCCGTAAGGTTACTCACCGGTGCAATTAAAAGAGGAAGGATTGCCTCATCTTATTTATTCGCAGGCGAGCAGGGCATAGGCAAAAAGTTTACGGCTGTTAATTTTGCAAAGGCTCTTAACTGCCTTAACCCTGTGGATTTCGACGCCTGTGATGAATGTCCCTCGTGCAAAAAGATAGATGCAGGGACACATCCTGACTTTCTGGTTATAGAGTCTGAAGGCGAGGAGATAAAAGTTGATGCAATAAGAAAGCTTGAAGAGGTGCTTTCCCTGAAGGCATACGAGGCAGGCACAAAAGTAGTCATCGTGGATGATGCAGAAAGGATGAACATACATGCAGCCAACGCCTTCCTTAAGACACTTGAAGAGCCGCCTTCAGGAAGCCTGATAATACTTGTGTCGTCGAGTCCGGACAGACTGCCTGAGACCATAAGGTCAAGGTGTCTGCGCATTAACTTTACGCCGCTTTCACCAGAGGCGTGCGCAACAGTCATAGAGAAGTCCAGCAGAAAGCATAAAGACATACAGCTGCTCGTAAGGCTTTCAATGGGCAGAGCCGGACTTGCACTGAAAGAAGACCTTATTAAGGAAAGAGACAGTGTTATTGAGGCACTAAGCAGCATGCCCGGTGGCAAACAGCCATGGGGAGACAGAAAAGACATGGAAAAATGGTTTGACACTGCCTTGCTTCTGTTGAGAGATATGGCGGTGCTGAAGATAACCGGCAGTGCAGACGAGCTTATAAACAAAGATATCGCTGAAAAGATAAAAGACATGAGCAGTAATACCGCTCTCAAGGTTATAATAAATTGCTATGAGAAGTTTCTGTACTTAAGAAACTCTCTTGGGTTTAATCTCAATAAAGCCATAACATGGAATTACACAGGCAGTATTATGGAGGAGTTGAAGAGCCATGCCTGATGCAGTCGGTATAAAGTTTGAGACCTCAGGCAAGGTTTACGGCTTCAAGGCAAACGGTCTGGAGCTTAAAAGAGGGGAGCTTGTTGTCGTAGAGTCTGACCTTGGGGTAAGCATAGGCAGAGTCATTTCAGAGAACTTTAAGGTTGACGACCCCAACAGGGAACTTAAACCTGTGCTGAGAAAAGTAACCGAGGAAGACCTAAAACAGGACAGCGAAAACAATGCACTCAGGGCTGAAGCCAGAGAGTTCTGCATCGAGAGAATCATGGCGCGGGGACTGCCTATGAAGCTCGTAGCAACCGAGGTCACACTGGATAGAAAACGCATCATCTTTTACTTTGTGGCGGAAACACGTATAGACTTCAGAGAGCTTGTAAAAGACCTTGCTGCAAAGTTCAAGACAAGAATAGAGCTGAGGCAAATAGGCGTAAGAGACGAAGCCAAGATGATAGGCGGAATCGGACTCTGCGGCAGAACTCTGTGCTGCAAGAGTTTTCTTTCATCATTTGAACCCATATCTATAAAGATGGCAAAGCAGCAGGAGCTTGTGCTTAACACCTGCAAGCTTTCAGGTCTGTGCGGAAGACTTATGTGCTGTCTGAGCTTTGAATGCGACAACGGCTCTGCATGCGAAGAAGCGATCTCAAAAACAGCGGCTACTGAATGCATAGAGCCTGTCGAAGATAAAGAGCCGGAAAGCACCGAGCCAGTGAGCACCGAGCCGGTGAGCCCGCCTCCGCAGGAGCAGACAAAAAAATCTTTCCGAAGACACAGGGGAAGACGGTGGAGAAAAAAGAAGAAGAAATAAAGTTCTTTGTCACTACACCTATATATTACGTCAATGACCAGCCGCACATAGGGCACGCATATACAACAGTTGCAGCGGACATCCTGTCCAGATACAACAGGATGAAGGGGAAAAAAGTCTTCTTCCTCACGGGTACTGACGAACACGGACAGAAAGTGCAGTCAGCGGCAGCGCAGAAAAACAGAAGCCCTAAAGAGCACGCAGACCTCATGGTCGAAAACTACAAGGCACTATGGAGAAAACTCAACATCTCATACAACGCATTCATACGGACAACTGACGAACAGCACAAAAAAGTAGTGCAGGAAATCCTGCAAAAACTCTGGGAGAAGAAAGAAATCGAAAAAAGGACTTACTCAGGCTGGTATTGCACTCCGGATGAAAGATTCTGGACTGGAAAAGACCTCGTAGAGGGCAAATGCCCTGACTGCGGAAGACCAGTCGAACACATAGAGGAAGAAAACTACTTCTTCCTCATGTCTAAATACAGACAACGGCTCATTCACTACATAGAGGAAAACCCGACTTATATACTGCCGGAGACAAGAAGGAACGAGGTTTTAGGGTTTTTGAAATCCCAGCCTCTTGGAGACCTCTGCATATCAAGGCCGAAAAAGCGGCTGTCATGGGGCATCCCGCTTCCTTTTGACGAGGACTTTGTCACTTATGTCTGGTTCGATGCCCTTGTGAATTATTACTCTGCAACAAGGTATCTTGCCCCTGCCCTGAACGGGCAGTGGTGGCCTGCAGACCACCATCTTATCGGAAAAGACATACTTACGACTCATGCCGTCTATTGGTCTACAATGCTCATGGCGCTTGACATGCCGCTTCCAAGAAATATGTTTGCCCATGGATGGTGGACTGTCGAAGGCAGAAAGATGTCCAAATCCCTCGGCAATGTCGTGAACCCCGGCGAGGTCGCTGAAAAATACAGCACCGACGCATTGAGGTATTTTCTCTTCAGGGAGGTTTCGTTCGGTCTTGACGGCGACTTCTCAGAGACAGCACTCATAAACCGCATAAACACAGACCTTGCCAATGACTTCGGAAACCTTGCAAGCAGAACCCTGAAGATGCTCCAGAAGTACTTTGACTCCGAAGTCCCGGAGCCTGAAGAGACTGAAAAAGAAATGCAGGCTCTGGCAGAGGCAATAGCAGAAAAAGTCGAAACCCACCTGCGGTATCTCCAGTTCCAGAAGGCTCTGGAGGAGATATGGAAACTCGTCTCTTATGTGAATAAATACATTGACACGAACGCACCTTGGGCACTGGCAAAAGACCCTGACAGAAAAGGCAGACTCAAAACCGTGCTTTATTCTGTATCAGAATCCCTGCGCTTCCTCTCGCTGTACCTGCACCCGTTCATACCAGAGGCAACGGAAAAACTCTGGCAGGCACTTGGATTCTCATACAGCGTCTCAGAGGCAAACCTGAAAGAAGAAACGAAATGGGGAAGACTGACTCCCGGCACCAAGGTTAAAAGCCTCAAGGCATTATTCCCGAGAATAGAACCAAAGCAGAAGCCAGAGAAAGGAGAACCGAAAATGGAAGAAAAAGAAAACCTTATAAGCATAGAGGAGTTTGCAAAGGTCGAGCTTAAGACAGGGAAAGTCCTTCATGCAGAGAAAGTAAAAGGCTCGAAAAAGCTTATCCGGCTTGAAGTGGACACCGGAGAGAAAAGACAGATAGTCGCCGGTATCGGAGACTCTTACAGCCCTGAAGAACTCATAGGGAAAACCATAATCGTGGTAACGAACCTCAAGCCTGCAAAACTCATGGGTGTTGAATCCCACGGCATGCTCCTTGCCGCAACAGACAGTGACGGAAAACCCTCTATTGTCACCACTGAACGGGACGTAAGAGCCGGAGTGAGAGTTAAATAATCACTGTCCGCCTGCCCTCAGGAGAACGACAACCGGAGGCATGTAAACCTCCTTTTCTTTATAAATAAAAACAAGGCTTGCCTTTACGGCATAAGGCAGGTAGTCTTTGTCTTCTGCCCATGCAGAAAGCCATATCTCCTCGCCGGTTTCCTCGTTTATATCGAGATATTCGAACTCTATGTCTTTAACCGTCGGGTCGAATACGTATTCCCTGCCGCCTGAGTCTTCAAACACATCCTCGTCAAAGTATATCTTTTCTCTTATCTTTAAGCCTTCAGCCTCGTCAACGAACAGGGTTACCCACTTAAGCCCTGCTATATCCTGAAGCTCTTCTGAGTAAGGGTCAATGCTCGTTGTTACGAATCCGGCACTGCGGGTAGTGCCTGAAAAGTAAAGACGCTCTTCTTCCTCTACCTCTCTTTTGTAAGGGTATGCCCCGCTTAAAAGCCATGTGAGCCTGTCCGCAAGTATTCTCATGCGCTGCGAGACCTCTTCACGCTCGATGCCTTTTTCCTGAGAGCGGTGCCCGAGTCTGAGTGCAGAAAAAAGTATGCCCAGAATGACAACCGAAATGGTAATACCGAGTATGACCTCTATAAGGGTAAGACCTTTTTCAGTCTTCTTTCTCATATACCGTCCTTATGCCTTTAAGCTCTGTTACGCCTGAGGGATGAGTAACAGTAACAGTAATCTCATAAAGTTTTGTCCTTTCCTCTGAGGAGATAAAGCGCACTGTTCTCGTTGCAGTGAAGCCGTTTTCGAGGTCAAACGTCCCCTCTGCATTTAATGGCTCAGGCTTGCTGTATGCCTCATCCATAAGCGAGCGGGCATATATCAGGGCTTTTGAGTAGTCTGCGGACTTTTTCGTGGTTCTCAGCGAGCCTGAAAAAAGCTGTATGAGGCTTACAACCCCTATAGCAAGCACTGCAAGGGCAACCACCACTTCTATAAGACTAAAGCCTTTTGACCGTTGCTGTGCCTGTAACCGGGTCAACCTCAATAGAATACCCCCTTTCTTCTGAGTCCATAAGGGTTATAAGCCCGCCTGTGCTGTTGCCCTTCGGCAGAAACACTATAGGTTCTCCACTAAGCCTGATGCCTCTTGGCACGGTCTTTACCTTTCCATAGACAGCACCGTCTTTTTCAAGCCAGAAGATGTTGTTTTCTTCATCAAGAGCAAAGACAACAGGGGTTCTTTGAAGAAGCGACAGCTCTCTTGCATGCCTTAATATGCCGTGAATTCTCTTAGCCTCCTGCCTGACGATGCTTTTCTTATACGCCCTGTTTACAGATACGGTTACGATTGAGGCAGCAATGCCTACGATGAACAGAACGATTATCAGCTCAAGAAGAGTAAAGCCGTTTTTATATAGGTATTTCATTTATGCTGAATACCGCAATGAGCATTGATATGACAATGAAGCCTACGATAAGTCCCATGAGGAGTATCATTGCCGGCTCAAGAAGACTGACCGTTCTTTTAATGAGACTTTTGCTTTCCATCTCGAATCTTTCAGCCACCATGAGGAAGGTTTCCTCCAGTCTTCCTGCTTCCTCGCCCACGGCTATCATATGCCCTACTATAGGCGGAAACACCCTGCTTTCCCTCAGCGGAACAGATACCCCTCTGCCTTTTTTGACTCCTTCTTCCACTTCTCTGAGTTTGTCCGCGATGATCTCGTTGCCCACGACCTCGCGTGATACCCTTAGTGCATCGAGAATCGGAACACCGCTCTGAAGAAGCGTTCCAAGCGTCCTTGCAAATCTGGCTATAACGAGTTTCAGATGAAGCCCTCTTATCACCGGAATCTTAAGCTTAAGACCGTCTACAAAGGCTCTGCCCTCTGCGGTCTTTGAATAACTCTTTATGAGTGCCACAGCGGCGGCAATCACACCTGCACCGAGCCACCAGTAGGAGACAAACCAGTCGCTTATGCTCATAAGCATCATTGTCGGCAGAGGAAGCGTCTGTCCCATGCCCTCGAATATCTCGGCAAACTTAGGCACTACATAAATCATCAGGACGGCGACTGCCAGACCGCCGACTACCGTAAGAAGCAGGGGATATATGAGAGCCGAGGTCAGCTCCTCTTTAAATGCGACTGTTGTCTCAAGAAAGGCAGAAAGCCTTCTTATCACTGTCTCAAGGATTCCGCCTACCTCGCCTGCCCTTATCATGTTTACATAAAGCCTTGGGAATACCCTGTGCTTGGACATTGCCTGCGAAAGCGACTGCCCTCTTTGAATGTCTATATAAACCTGTCTTATCACCGAGCGCATGGACTCCTTTTCCGAATACTCTGAGAGGACAAAAAGCGCCCTGTCTATAGGCAGTCCTGCCTCAAGCAGGTTGCCGAGTTCCTGCGTGAATGTAAGCAGGTCTTTTTTCGTTATCCTCTGCAGGACAAACGGTTTTCTACGCTCTACAGTCTTGATGCTCAGTGGGATGAGACCCTGCTTCTGGAGTTCAGCCTTCAGGGAGGATTCGTCAGGGGCTTCAAGCGTGGCCTTTAATTTCCTGCCGTCTTTTTGTGCGGCTTCATAACTGTAAAGCGGCATGTATTTAATGTATCACATAAGGGCATTTGCGGGCAAAGGGTAGCAAACTTGAAACCACAGGAATTTTTATAGTAATATTTACTTTAGCCGAAGTGGTGGAACCTGGTAGACACGCACGTTTGAGGGGCGTGTGGGGCAACCCGTGCGGGTTCAAATCCCGCCTTCGGCACCATTTTTTATATCCCTTGTCAACCATCCTCACCCCTCATAAATAAGTCCGTCTTTTAAATAAAGCACCACATCCGCAAGCCTTCTTGCCTGTGCTTCGTCATGAGTGGAAAGGATTATGCTCCGCCTGCCCTTCATCTCCAAAATAATCTTCTCGATAACCCCGGTGTTTTCCGCATCCACAGAGGCAGTCGGCTCATCAAGAAAAAGCACGTCCGGCTCAACCGCCAGTGCTCTTGCCAGGGCAAGCCTCTGAGCCTCACCGCTTGAAAGCGTAAGGGCATTCTGCCTGTGCTTTTGCTCCAGCCCCACAAGCGAAAGCGCCTTAAGTGCGCGCTTCTTAGCCTCCTTGCCTTTAACCCCTCTTACTCTTAATCCGTAAGATGCATTACTAAGAACAGAGGCATTAAAAAGCCCTATGTCCGGAAGCAAAAGAGTAATCCTTCTCCTTAAGGCAATGTCATGCTCAAGCGGAGTGGAAGCACCATCCGTGTATATGACTCTGCCTTCGTCCGCAGGGTCAAGAAGACTCAAAATCCTCAGCAGAGTGGACTTGCCTGAGCCGTTAGGACCCATAAGGGCATAAATCCTGTTGGGGCTGAATGTGTAAGTAATCCCTTTTAGCACTGCCTTCTGCCCGTAGGACTTCCAAAGCCCCTCTGCCTTCAGGACAAGACTCACTGCCTCTTCCCCTTTCTCTGAAGATAATAAAGCACGGAGTTTATCAGAAGGCTTACCGCAAGAAGCACAATCCCAAGTGCAATGGCAAGCTCAAAATCCCCTTTGTCTGCCTCAAGGGCAATGGTGGTGGTCATCACACGCGTGTAGCCCCGGATGTTTCCGCCTACTATTAGCACTGCGCCTACTTCAGCCATAACCCTTCCTAAAGCAGCCATCACCCCTGACAGTATCCCATACCTCGCCTCTTTAAATATCGTAATCGTTTTTTGAAACGGCGTAGCACCAAGCGTCTTTGCTGCATCGATTACAGCAGGGTCAACACCTACAACAGCAGAATGCGATATCGCAGTCACTATAGGAAATGCAAGAATGAACTGGGCAATCACCATCACATAAGGTGTGTAAATAAGCTCAAGAAAACCCAGAGGTCCGCTCCTTGAAAAAATAAGAAAAACCAAAAGCCCTACAACAACCGGAGGCAACCCCATAAAGGTGTTCATCAGACTGAGCAGTCCGCCTTTTAAAGGGAAACGCTTAAAAGCCAAGACCGAGGCAAACGGCAGGGCAAGCACAGTCGCTGCAACCACCGCAGAGCCTGAAACCGCAAGGGAAAGCGCTATAATGCCGAGCAGTTCGGCATCAGGTGAAACCAGAAGCAGTAAAGCCTGCCTTAAAGCATCTGCAAGAAAATCCATTCTATAGGTATAACATTAAACAGGAGGCGAACGCCACAGAGCCGGTCTATCTTGCGTTGGGGATAAAAAGCGGTCTTCCGGTCTTATCCTTAAATGAGGCAATAACCCTTTGCCCTTCTTCAGAGACAAGCCACTTTATGAACATCATTGCTTCTTTGTATTTCACATGCCTGTGTCTTTCAGGGTTTACAGCCATTACTCCATACTGGTTAAAAAGCTCCGGGTCTCCTTCATACAGAATCTCAAGCCTGAGTGTATCTTTCATTGAAAGCAGTGTCCCTCTGTCAGTAAGCGTGTATGCCTGCTTTTCACTGGCAATCCTCAGGGTCTTTGCCATACCCTGACCGACCTCTAAATACCAGCGCCTTTCACCCCGGGGGTCTATGCCTGAAAGCCGCCAGAGCTTGCGCTCCCTCATATGTGTGCCGGAGTTGTCCCCACGGCTTACAAAAGGCTGTTTCTTTCCGGCAATCATCCGGAAGGCTTCAAGAACACTCCCTGCTTTTCTGATTCCTGCCGGGTCTTCAGGCGGACCGACTACAACAAAATCGTTATACATCACATCGTGCCTGTTAACGAAGTAGCCTTCTTTTAGAGCTTTAAGTTCAAGCTCTTTGGCATGCACGAACACCACATCAGCATCCCCTCTTTTGCCTATCTCGATAGCTGCACCTGTACCTACTGCCACTACATCTACTTTTATCGAGGTCTTTTTCTCAAAAACCGGCAGGATGTACTCAAAAAGTCCGGAGTTCTGAAGGCTCGTCGTAGAGGCGCACCTTATCCTGACCCCTGAAGCCAGAACAGATGAGAAAACAACAAAGGCGCTGCCTAAGACCAGTACTGCTAAAATAATTTTCTTCCGCATAGAAGAAAAAGATTAAACCATAAGCGGAGTGCATGTCAAACATGTGAAGTCCAGTGCAAGGAGGGACTACAGCTTTCTTTATATCCGGAAGTCGTGCCCGGATTTTACTCTCGGATTCAGCACCTGACCCTTTATGCTTTCTGCAAGGGCCTTACCCATGGCAGGGACTTTTGCCAGCTCTGTAACGCTTGCCTCTTTGATGTCTTTAAGCCCTTTATAGCCTGCATTAAAGAGGCTTCTTGCCCTTACCCTTCCAACACCCCGCAGGGATACAAGCTCGAGAAGCTCTTCTCTGACCCCATACCTTACCCTTGTCCTGAGAAGCGATAGCTCTTTCAGCACATCCTTTATGCCGAAGACCCTGGCTATCTCGCCAGAGGAATAAAGAAGCCAGTCCGAAAGCTCTACGAGCGTGCGAAGGTCGCCGGGACCTATATCAAAATAATCAGCTATCTTGTCTTCAGGCATCTCAAGTATCCATTGCATAAGCACAGACGCAGTCTTTATTTCAGAAAGCATCTCCTCAGAAGGATATCTGTCTTCCTCAGGGATTAAAAGGTCATCGGCATGCACATAGAATATCTCAAGCATTTCCTCAAAGTCTTTCTTTTTAAGCGAAAGCTTCATCATATCCGGAGTGCTGGCTATCATGTAAAGCAAAGGGAAAGGTTTTTTCTCCGCAGGTCGTTTAAGGGCATCCCTGAGCATCACAGCAGTTACCGGGTCTATATAAAGCTCAGATACCCTGTGTCCAAACCTCGTAGCCGCAATGCCTCTTTTGCCAGAGACAATCATTCCTTCAGCCTCAAGAAATTCCACTATATCATCTGCAATGGACGAAAGATAATCAGTCCCTCTCTGATGAGCAAAAAAAGTGTTTTGCAGAAAATCCTTTAACTCTGCCCTGCTCGTTGTAAACGCTCCTGCTATAGAAGAAAGAATATGCGCTCTCAGGGCAGATTCGTCTGCAAGCTGAGAGTCTATTTCCTCAACCTCGCCGGTTATGTATTTTTCAAAAAGACGTTTCTCGTCTCTTTTACTCCTGGCTACTATGACGGCTTCTCCGTATTTGTCGAATCCGGGTCTTCCTGCCCTTCCGGACATCTGCTTTATTTCAATGGCAGGGACAGGCTGCATCCCAAGGGCTGACTCATATCTCACCCAATCCCTTATAATCACCCGTCTTGAGGGCAGATTAAGTCCCATCGCAAGTGTTGTGGTGGCGACTATAACCTTTATCCTGTTTGCCCTGAAGGCATCCTCTATGAGCTTTCTCTGGGAGTAATTAATTCCTGCATGGTGAAAGGCTACCCCGCGGCTTACAGTCTCAGAAAGTTTTCTGCAAAGGCGGGTCGGCTCTGCCGAAGCACTAATGACCTCAAAAGAAAGTTTTTTAAGAGAATGCAGTTCCTTCGTCTGAAGTATGCTTGCAACAAACTTTGACGCTTTTACGGCAACTGCCTCTGTTGACTTTCTCGTGTTTACAAAGATTAAAGCCTGCCCGCCTTCTTTTATGGTCTCAAGGGCGAGGTCTATCACATCCGAACTGCTTTCTTTCGCCGCCCACTTTACCGTGCCGTCGTTAAACGTCACTGTGCCGTTGAAATAAACGCCTTCTCTTAAAGGCACTGGTCTCCAGTCGGATTCAACAAGCCTTGCACCAAGCCAGCGGGCAATCTCAGCTGCATTGGGTATAGTGGCACTTAAGGCTATGAACCTCGTCTCAGGGCTCATTGTCCTCAGACGGGTAAGAACAATCTCAAGTGTGGGGCCTCTGTGGGAATCTCCAAGAAGATGTATCTCATCTGCAATAATAAGTTTTACCTCCCTGAGCCACGGTGCACGGTGCCTGATAAGTGAGTCCAGCTTCTCGTTCGTCGTTATAATTACATCTGCATCGTAAAGCCAGGGGTCTGCGCTGTCAAAATCCCCTGTGCTCTGCACTACCTTTACGCCGGAGTCTTTATACTTCTTCGAGAAGTCATAGTATTTTTCAGCAGCAAGTGCTCTCAGGGGAACAAGGTATATAACTTTTCCTGCCCGTTCAAAAAACACCTTGAGCATTGCCATCTCTGCCACAAGAGTCTTGCCGGAAGCCGTAGGAGCTGCCACTACAAAAGAGTCGCTTCCTGTTAAAAGCCCTTCTTTTATTGAGAGTGCTTGAGGCGGGTGAAGCTCTTTAATCCCGGTGGCTGAAAGCGCAGCAATAAGCCTTTCTGAACCGCCGTATACCCTTAATGCGTTTATAATCATCGGGCTATTTCTATTCTGTTTCGCCCTTTGTTCTTCGCCTCATACATGGCAAAATCAGCGGCATTAATCAGCTTTTCTTCGTTATCTATCGAGGGGTCAGGGACGCTCGCGATTCCAATACTTACTGTAACCTTTTTTCCGGAAAGCTCTGGGAACGTATGTTGTGCAACTGCCTCTTTTATCCTCGCTGCCGGTTGCATAGCATCCTCTTTCTTTATGTGCGGCAGTATAATAATGAATTCCTCACCACCCCATCTTGCCACTGTGTCTATGCCTCTGACGTTGTCTTCCAGTATCTGTGCAACATTCTTTAGAACCTGGTCGCCTGCATGGTGCCCGTATTCGTCGTTAATCTTTTTAAAGTGGTCTATATCTATCATCATGCAGGCAAGGGAAGATCCGTATCTCACCGCCCTTCTCACTTCCTTTGCAAGGACATTCTCAAAATGCCTTCTGTTATAAAGTCCTGTCAGCGGGTCGGTAATCGCAAGCAGCTCCACTTTTGCAAGCAGTTCCTCCAACTGCCGGTTCTTTTCCCTTAACTCGTCCTGAAGCGCTTTTGTCCGCAGACATGCGTAAATCCTTGCATTCAGCTCAACCTCACTGTAAGGCTTTGGCAAATAATCATCAGCACCTGCCTCTAGACCCGTAACCTTGTCTGTTACCGAACCCTTTGCAGTAAGCATTATTATTGGAATGCCCCTGGTATCAGAGTTGCTTTTTAGCCACCGGCATATCTCAGTGCCGCTTAGGTCTGGAAGGACAAGGTCAAGAAGGATAAGGTCTACAGACTCTGTCTTTGCCGTCTTGATTGCAGAGGTGCCGTTTTCAACCCAGATTACCTCATACCCCTGCCTTTTAAGAAAGTCCTTTACTTTCTTTGCCTGTGCTTTGTTGTCTTCTACCAATAGAATCGTTGCTTCTGGCATAAGATAAACTCCCTGTTACATGCCATAATAAAGCCTTTGTATGAGCGGCTCTGGAAGCCCTGCCTCACGCATCTTCCGTTGTGTCTCCCCGATAGAATATTCTACCCTTATAAGCTCTATTTTTTCACTATTGAGCAGGGCATAGCACGCCCGCGGGTCTCCATCCCTTGGCTGCCCTACGCTGCCCACATTAATTATATATCTGCTGTTCTTATTGAGTCTTGCCTTTTCCTTATGAACCGTCATCTGTCCTGAAGAACGTTTCTCTACGATAAACGGACTATGGCTGTGCCCTAAAAGACAGACCTTTTGCTCAAAACTCCGGAAGTTCACCTCTGCATCAGACAGCGTGATGAGATAATGCCATTCTTCAGGCTCTCTCGGCGTGGAGTGCACAAGGAATATGCTTTCCTTCTTAAGTAATTTAACTAAAGAAAAGCCGCTGATAATCTTTCTGTTTTTTTCTGCAAGATTTTCATCCGTCCATCTTATGGCAGCCTTTGCAACCGGATTAAAATACTCCACGTTGGTCAGCCCGAGCACTGCCCAGTCGTGATTGCCTGCAAGAAGCACACTGCAGTTCTCCTTAAGAAGCCTTACGCACTCGTTAGGGTCAGGACCATAACCAACGGCATCACCTAAAAAAAGAATCCCTTTAACATTCCTTTTCTCTATGTCTTTAAGCACTGCGCCAAGGGCTTCGAGGTTTGCATGTACGTCGGATATTACAGCATACATTTCAATGTCTCTTTTTAGTCCGGGAAATCCTGTCCAGTATCCCGTTTATGAATGCGGCGGATTCCGCAGTGGAGTATTTCTTTGCAATCTCTATAGCCTCATTTATGGCGACAGCCGGCGGGATATCCTCTAAGAAAAGCAGCTCGTAAGTGGCAGCACGCAGGATGTTTCTGTCAACAGCAGCCATTCGGTCGATGCCCCAGTGCTCTGTGGTCTCTTTTATCACGGAGTCTATCTCAGGAAGGTTCCTTATGGTCCCTTTTATTATGTTCTCTGAGAATTCAATAACTTCTTTGTCCTCGTCCTTTCCTTCAAAGAAACGGTTTATGTCCGGTTCTTCGCCTGTAAAATCAAACTGGAACAATGCCTGGAGTGCATATTCCCTTGCCCGTCGCCGCTTCATAGGCTCATATTTTTTTCAGGACCTGCGCCATTTCTATTGCAGTAAGTGCGGCGTCCCAACCTTTGTTTCCGCTTTTTGAACCTGCTCTTTCAACAGCCTGCTCGATGGTGTCTGCAGTTATAATTCCGAAGGCGATAGGCACGCCTGTCTCCAAAGAAGCCTGTGCAATGCCCTTTGAGACTTCTGCTGCCACATACTCAAAATGCGGTGTGGCACCCCTTATCACCGTGCCAAGACATATAACTGCATTGAACCTGCCTTTCTCTGCCAGCCTCTTTGCAACCATCGGAATCTCAAAAGACCCGGGGACTTTTACAATCTCGATGTCCTCGTCCTTTGCCCCGTGCCTTGTCAGCGCATCCACTGCACCATCCAGAAGCTTGCTCGTGATAAAATCATTGAACCTGCTTACCACAATGCCGAACTTAAGCCCTTTTGCCTGAAGCTCTCCCTGAATTATTTTCATGCCCTCCTCCAAACGATACCTGTCTTTATTTAAACCTTGATTTTACGACATTTCAAGATTTGTAACAAGGGGGGCTCTTCTGAGAAGCGCCAGTATCTCCTTAGAAAGACTCTCCCTGTTTTGCTCAGAAAGCTCTAAAAGCATCACCCCCTGCGTCTTCTTCACCTCTTCTATAAACGGCGTTCCTTTCTTTGCAATCGTGGCTATTACGGTCTTATCAGAGTTCAACAACTCTTTTACAAGGCTGCAGAACCGGCTTGAGATGCACTCCATCTTGCCTATCTCGTCTATAATCACAACCGGAGACTCACTAAACGGAATCTCATCTATAAACCTCTCGAAAGTCTCGATATCCACTTTGTATTTTCCTACCCTGTATCGGCTTTTAAAATCCACATGGGAAAGCACACCCTCTTTGCCGTCAAGGCTTATGAGCCTGAAGCCTTTTCTTACGCCACCCTGTCTTATCTCCTCTGTATAAAATCCCACGGCTTCCGGAAGACTTTCTACCAGTTTTTTTATAAGGGTAGTCTTTCCGACACCAGGGGAGCCGGTTATGAGAATCTTAGCGGACATCAATCCTCTCTAAGTAAACTGCTCAGGGATGTTGTAAGTGAACAAATTTTTGAGCCATCTTTCGGAACTTTCAGGTTTACTGTAAAAGTATATCAAGGAGCCTGTCGAGTTCTTCGAGGGAGTAGTATTCTATCTCTATCTTTCCCCTCTTGCCCTTGTGTTTAATCCTGACTTTTGTTGCAAGGCTTTTTATGAGCTTTTCTTCGAGGGAGGCTATCTGGGGGTCGCGGGCAGACTTCTTTTTACGGGCTTTACCCTGAGAAAGCTTCTTTGCAAGAGCCTCTGCCTCTCTTACGCTTAAACCTTTTTTTACGATAGTTCGTGCTGCCTCTCGCTGGGCAGCTACACTGTCAAGGGAAAGCACTGCCCTTGCATGTCCCATGCTTAGCTTGCCCTCGTTTATAAGCTCTTTTATCTCCTCAGGAAGCTTAAGAAGCCTTAGATAGTTTGCAACCGTAGCCCTCTCTTTGCCTACCTTCTCTGCAAGCTTCTCCTGCGTAAGACCAAACTGTTTCATCAGTCTTTGAAACGCCTGTGCAGTCTCTATCGGTCCGAGGTCTTCCCTCTGAATGTTTTCTATGAGGGCTATCTCAAGGGAATCTTCAGGGTCAGTGTGCCTTATGATTGCAGGGATTTTCTTAAGTCCTGCGATCTGTGCAGCTTTAAGCCGGCGTTCTCCGGCTATCAGTCTGAACATGCCGCTGTCCTCACGTGTAACAAGCACAGGCTGAAGAACACCCTTCTCTTTTATGGATGCGGCAAGTTCCTTGAGAGTATTATCCCTGAAGACTTTCCTGGGCTGCTCTCTGCCTGGAGTTATCCTTGCAATCTCTATATCTACTACTTCCTGTCCCTTTTCAGGGATAAGGGCATCAAGCCCCCTGCCTAACGCCGTTTTCACTTAATATCTCCTTTGCAAGAGACAAATAACTCTGAGCGCCTTTTGACCGTGCATCATAAAGAAGCACTGGTTTTCCGTGGCTTGGCGCTTCCGCCAGTGTAACGTTCCTTGGTATGACTGTATTATAAACCTTTCTGCCAAAGTGCTTTCTCAACTCCTCTGCCACCTGCCTGGACAGCGTGTTCCTCCGGTCATACATCGTAAGAAGGATGCCCTCGATATCCAGCGCAGGATTGAAAGAACTCCTTACGAGTCTCAGGGTCTTTGTCAGCATGCTAAGCCCCTCAAGTGCATAATACTCGCACTGCACAGGAACCATTACAGAGTCCGAAGCCACAAGGGCATTCAACGTAAGAAGCCCAAGAGACGGTGGGCAGTCTATGAATATATAGCGAAACTCCTCCCTGACGCCTTCAAGCCTGCCGAGCAGAACCCTCTCCCTGTCGTCCCGGTCTATAAGCTCTATTTCCACGCCAAGAAGGTCTACAGAAGAAGGCACTAAAAAGAGATTCTCTATCTGTGTCTGCTTGACAGCCTCTGCAATGCTGATTTTACCGGCATAGACCTCGTAAAGCCCTTCTTCTGCGCTGATTCCAAGTCCGCTCGTTGAGTTTCCCTGCGGGTCTGTGTCTATGATGAGAATTTTCTCTCCGGCAAGTGCAAGACAGGCAGCCAGATTAACTGCAGTGGTTGTTTTTCCGACCCCACCCTTTTGATTCGCTATCGAGATGACCCTGCCCAGAGTCACAGACTCCTTTCCGCCTGAAGTTTCTCCCTCAGAGATTATATGTCTATGTTTCGCGCCTCAAGGGCATGCCTTACAATGAACTCTTTTCTGGGCTCAACCTGATCGCCCATAAGAACCGTGAATATCTCGTTTGCCTCCACCGAGTCTTCAACAGTTACCTGAAGAAGAGTCCTCTTTTCAGGATCCATTGTGGTCTCCCAGAGTTGCTGGGGATTCATCTCCCCAAGCCCCTTGTATCTCTGTATGGAAAGTCCCTTCTTTGCAACATCAAGCACGAACTCCAGAAGCTCGGAAGTGCTGTTTATCTCTTTCTCCACGCCTTTTACTCTTATGACATACGGTGGGGAACCAAGGTCTTTGACCGCAGAGTAAAGCCGCTTGATGTCCTTGAATTCAGGCGTGCTGACGAAATCTGCATCAAGCATTACTTTATAGCTCTGCCTCCTTATCTCTACAGCATAGCTCTGATGCTCTTCATCATGCACAAGCTCGCCGATGCGGCACTCAGGTATGCGCTTCTGCACTTCTGAAAGGAACTCTCTCAGTGCCTTGTCGTCTTTAAGCAGGTTTTTGTCCACACCCTTGTCAAGCATGAGTTTTATAAGCTCCGGGTCTCTCCGCCTGCGCCTGAACCACTGAAGAAGACTCTCAAACTCTGAAAGACGCTTCATATACGGAATCGTCGCCTTGCCCTTAAGCATCTGTCCTTTTATCGGAAGCTCTATCTCCTCAGAGGCAAGCTCAAAGAGCATATTGTTCAGTTCGGCATCGTTCTGGATGTATTTTTCGGTCTTCCCTCTTTTAACCTTATAAAGCGGCGGCTGGGCAATATAGAGATAGCCTCTTTCTATAAGCTCAGGCATCTGCCTGAAGAAAAATGTAAGCAGAAGCGTTCTTATATGGGCACCGTCCACATCTGCATCCGTCATAAGGATTATCCTGTGGTAGCGGGTCTTTGTTACGTCGAAGTCCTCCGGACCAATGCCTGTTCCAAGTGCGGATATAAGAACCCTGATTTCCTCAGAGGTAAGCATCTTGTCGAACCTTGCCTTCTCGACATTGAGAATCTTACCTCTCAGGGGCAGTATTGCCTGAAAGCGCCTGTCTCTTCCCTGCTTTGCAGAGCCTCCGGCTGACTCGCCCTCGACTATGAATATCTCGCTCTGTGCAGGGTCTTTCTCAGAGCAGTCAGCAAGTTTGCCCGGAAGACCTGTATCCTCAAGAGGACCTTTCCTTCTGGTAAGCTCTCTTGCCTTTCTTGCCGCTTCTCTTGCGCGGCTTGCCTGAATCGCCTTCTCTATAATCTTTCTTGCAACAGATGGGTTTTCTTCAAAATAAGTACCGAGGGCATCGTTCACAATGGACTCCACTGCCCATTTGACCTCGCTGTTTCCGAGCTTCATCTTCGTCTGCCCTTCAAACTGCGGATTGTGAAGCTTAACGCTTATTACCGCTGTAAGCCCTTCTCTTATGTCCTCGCCGCTCAGGCTCTCCTTTGCCTTAATCGCAGATGCATAATTGTTTGCCGTCCTTGTAAGCGCAGACTTAAACCCTACAAGGTGCGTTCCCCCTTCTTTCGTGCTTATGTTGTTTGCATAGGTGTAAATGGTCTCTGCATACCCGTCGTTGTACTGAAGCGCAATCTCAAGTGAAATGTCGTCCTTCTCTCCGTATATATAAATCGGCTTGGGGTGAAGCACGGTCTTGTTCTTATTGAGATGCTCGACAAAGGAGACTATTCCGCCCTTGTAGAAAAAGTCATGTTTTCTGTCCGTTCTTTCGTCATGAATGGTTATCCTCAAACCCCTGTTAAGGAACGCAAGCTCTCTGAGCCTTTCGCTGAGAACATCATAGCTGAACTCTGTAGTCTCGAAGATTTCAGGGTCTGGCTTGAACGTAATTTTTGTGCCGCGTCTTTTGGTTTTTCCGACGGCAGTCAGAGGAGTCTTTGCCTTGCCTCTTTCAAAGTGCTGCTGGTAGAGCTTTCCGTTCTGCCTTATCTCAAGGTCAAGCCACTCTGAAAGGGCATTGACTACAGAGACACCTACGCCGTGAAGACCGCCTGAAATCTTATATGCCTTGGATTCAAACTTTCCTCCGGCATGAAGCTCTGTAAGAACTATCTCTGCTGCAGAGCGACCTTCCGGGTCTCCGGGATGAGGCTCTGTTGGAATACCTCTTCCGTCGTCCACTACAGTGCAGCTTCCATCGCGATGAAGCGTAACCTCGATGTTCTTGCAGTGACCGGCAAGTGCCTCATCAACACTGTTGTCCACTACCTCGTAGACAAGATGGTGCAACCCTTCAGGTCCTGTAGAGCCTATATACATCGCAGGTCTTTTCCTGACCGCGCTAAGACCCTTCAGTATCTTTATCTCTTCTGCACCGTAGGTTTCTGTTTCGTTAAATATTTTCTTTTCCATATGCTCCTTTAATTATACTCTCATAGGCATCACAACGCACTTATATTCGTCGTCCGCCTCTTCTTTCATAAGCGTCGGGCTTAAGGGATCCTGCAGCTCTATGGCGACTGTTTCAGCCGACATTACAGTAAGCACATCAAGAAGGTACCTTGCATTGAAGCCAACTGCCAGCGCCTCTCCTTTGTAATCGACCTCAAGCTCGTCTTTTGCCTCGCCAAGGTCAGGGTTTGACGAAGAAAATGTCATGACCCCTGTGCCAAGGTCTATCTTAACTGCATTGCTCCTTTCCCTGCTCATTACGGACACCCTTCTTAGTGCCCTTATCATCCCTTCCCTGTTTACAAGGAGTTTCTTTTCGTTTGCAAGCGGTATGACCTGACTGTAATTCGGATATGTGCCCTCTATAAGCCTCGCCAGAAACTCAATATCCAAAACCTTAAAAAGTATGTGATTTTTTCCGATGAGAACAGAAACCTTGCCTTCCTTGTCAAGGAATTTTCTGAGCTCCGAGGCTGTTTTTCTCGGCACTATTACCTTTTTCTCCCCGCTTACTCCTGCCGGCAGTTGCCTGCTTATTACAGCCATTCTGTGTCCGTCTGTGCCGACCACGGTAAGAATCTCGTTATTCAAATGAAAGAGCAGTCCGTTCAGCGTATATCTTGTATCGCTTTCTCCAGCAGCATACAGGGTCTTTTCTATCATCTGTGCGAGGACTGCCGGCTCCATCTGTATTTCCTCTGCCTCCTTCATCTCAGGCCAGCCTGGGAACTCCTCTGGCGCCAGACACGCAAGCCTGAAACTACTATGCCCTGCACTGACCTTAATCCACTGCCCGTCCTCAGACTCCAGAGTTATGTCACCTTCTATTTCTCTCACTATTTCAAAGAGTTTTCTTGCCGGGATACAAAGCCTTCCTTCTTCCTGCACCTGTGCATCAAGAGGCTCTCTTATTGCCGTCTCTATGTCTGTGGCTGTGATAAATGAGCCGTTCTTTTTTGCATCCAGCAGAAAGTGGCTGAGAATCGGCATCGTGTTGCGCTTCTCTACAATGTTCTGGATGTTCGAGAGCCTGTCCTGCATCTCCTGCTTCGAAACGCTGAGCTTCATATCCCCTCCTATGGCTTTATTTTCTCAATTAAATTTTCGATCATCCTATTAAAGTTTTCGTCCTTTGCCCTTTTACCCTCTATCTGCTTGCATGCATAAATCACAGTGGCATGATCCTTGCCTCCAACATTCTTTCCGATGTCACTAAGAGACGCCTGCGTAAGCTCCCTGCTGAGATACATTGCAATCTGCCTTGGAATAGCTATCTCTTTTGTCCTCTTCCTGGCCTTTATGTCCTGAAGCCTTATTCCAAAATACTCTGCCACTGTCTTCAGTATAAACTCCACGGTCAGAGGTCTGTCTTCATCACGGATGAAGTCCCTTAAAATGGTCTTTGCCATGGAGAGGTTTATCGGACTTCCAGTAAGGGAAGAATGCGCCCCAAGCCTTATAAGACAGCCCTCTATATCCCTGATATTGGACTTTATTTTGGATGCAACATAGTATGCCACATCATCCGGAAGCTTCATTCTGTTTTCCTCTGCCTTCTTGTGTATTATCGCCAGCTTCGTCTCAAGCTCAGGCGGCTGTATGTCGGCTATAAGACCCATGCTGAAGCGAGACCTGAGCCTGTCTGTCACCGCCCGAATCTCCTTTGGCGGCCTGTCGCTTGAAAGCACAATCTGCCTTTGCCTTTCATAAAGCGCATTCAGCGTGTGAAACAGCTCCTCCTGAGTCGTAGTCTTGTTCTCTATGAACTGAACATCATCTACGAGAAGAAGGTCAAGATTCCGGTATTTTGCCTTCAGCTCCTCTGTCCTGCTGTGCCTTATGGCAGAGACTACTTCGTTTGTAAACTGCTCTGCAGAGACATAGAGCACGTTGTAGTCGCTTCTTTTGTCTATCACCCTGTTTCCGACCGCGCTTATAAGATGCGTCTTTCCAAGTCCAACACCACCATAGATGAACAAAGGGTTGTAAACCTTGCCTGGCATTTCAGAAACCGCTTTCGCCGCTGCCTGCGCAAACTGGTTGCTCGGTCCTACTACAAACCCTTCAAATGTGTATCTAGGGTTCAGATATATTCCCTTTCGTGCAAGCTTTGTTCTTCTGTTTTCAAGCTTTGCATCCATCTTTTTCAATGCAGCGTCCTCTTTTGTCGCAAACCTGTATTTGACCTCTACAGGCGAGGCAATAGTGCTCTCAACAGCCTCTGCTATCAGGTTGGGATGATAGTCCTCTATCCACTCCTTGTAAAATCTGTTGGGAACTTCTATCGTGACCTGCCCGTCCTTTATCTGAACCATCTTCATCGGGCTGAACCACAGGTCAAATATGTTCTCCCCTACTTTCTCTTTTATCAACAAAAGACTCTTATTCCAGATTTCTTCTATCTGCATTTTTATTTACTAACACTTTATTAACAAATGTTGATATCTTTCCCCCGGCAGGTGACATATTATAGCCCATGTCAATATCTATAGCAAGAAAACTTTTATTTGTATGTCAGCATTTTCTTTACATCTCATTGTAATCTTTTTTGTGGAAAAAGCCAGCTTTTTTCAACAGATATATAAATACCGGATACCCTTTGAATACATTAGAAAAAACACCTTTCTCCACCTATTAACACCCTCTATCTATCCCTACTATAAATGCTTATTTATTAATAGAAGAAGAGCTCTCCTTGCTTTTTTCCCTCAGAGCTGCCTTTATGAATATATCTATATCGCCGTCAAGTACAGCATCTACGTTGCCGACTTCCACACCAGTCCTATGGTCTTTCACAAGCCTGTAAGGCTGAAGCACATAAGACCTTATCTGACTGCCCCATGCTATGTCTTTTTTCTCTCCGACCAAGCCTTCGATTTCTTTCTCCTGCTCCTTAAGGCTCAGGTCGTAAAGTCTTGCCCTGAGTATTTTCATCGCAGTCTCTTTATTTCTGTGCTGCGAGCGGTGGTTCTGGGAAGAGACCACTATGCCTGTAGGCAGATGAGTTATTCTTACAGCAGACGACGTTTTGTTGACGTGCTGTCCACCTGCCCCTGAGGCACGAAAAGTGTCTATTCTTATGTCTTCTTCTTTTATCTCTACCTCTATGTCGTCTTCTATCTCAGGGTAGACGAGCACTGCAGAGAAAGAGGTATGCCTTCTTTTGTTTGCATCAAAAGGAGATATCCTTACGAGTCTATGAACACCGGCCTCTACTTTAAGATATCCATAGGCGTAAGGACCAGAAACCATTATCGTAACGTCTTTTATTCCTGCCTCTTCGGCAGGCTGTATGTCAATTATCTTTGTGCTGTATCCGTGCAGTTCAGCCCATCTGAGATACATGCGCATGAGCATCTGTGCCCAGTCCTGGCTCTCCGTGCCGCCTGCTCCGGGATGTATCATCAGTATGGCATTGCCCCTGTCGTGCTCGCCTGAAAGAAGCCACCTGAGTTCAATCCCCTCTATGGAATCCGAAAGGTCTTTTATCTCTTTTGCAATCTCAGAAAGAAAGACCTCTCCGCCTTCCTCTTCAAGTATCTCTACAGAGTCTTCAAGATAGGAAAGCTTCTCGGAAATACCCTCAAACGGTAAAACAATGTCCTCTATGCGTGCCTTCTTTCTATTTAACTCCTGAACCTTTTTGGGCGAGGACCATGTCTTCTCTGAAGAAAGCTCCTGGTCTATAGCCGCGATTTCTTTCTTGCGGGCATCTATATCAAAGATAACCTCTTAGAGTCTCGACTTTTTCCTTTAAGACTGAAAGTTCGTTTCTTATATCTTCCTTAAGCATTTTTATCTCCTCCTTAAATCCATCAATAGGATCACTGTTATAATTATGCATAAATATGAAAAAAGGTCACCGTATCTTGAATAAAAGCTTCTTGTTCTGTCAGTTGTAATATTTGCAGTCAGCACCTGCTGTTTAAAAAGTCCTGTAGAGGACAAAATCCTTCCACTGCTGTCTATAAAGCCTGATATTCCTGTATTTGCCGCTCTTATGACCGGCTTTCTGTTTTCAACTGCCCTCAGCACTGCCATACTGAAGTGCTGATAAGGGCCAGCAGTCTTTCCAAACCATGCATCGTTCGTTATCGTAACTATAAAATCTCCGTCGTCCTTGTAGAACTTTCTTACAAGTCCGGGGAAGATTATCTCGTAACAGATAAATGTTCCGAATTTTCCAAAAGGGGTTTCTGCCCTTAAGTATTTGTCTCCGGCGACGTATTCACCTATGCCGTAAGCAATCTTGTCGACAAAAAACAGGATTCGCCTGAAAGGGACATACTCGCCAAAGGGGACTAAATGTATTTTATCATAGATATAGCTTACCTCTCCAGTGCTGTCAAGGAGCACTGCGCTGTTTGCAAGACGGTTGCCGTCCTTGACTGTTATGGCGCCAAAAAGCAAAGGAATTTCAAGGTTTTTTTGGAATTCGATAAGCTCTTCCGTAAGCCGGATGTCCTTTCCGAAATAAAAAGGCACGGCAGTCTCAGGCCAGACAATGAGTGAGGGCTGATGTAAACTTGCAGTTGTGGTAAGCCTCTTGTATGTGTTAATAACATCCCTCTGGAATCCAGGGTCCCATTTGATATCCTGCCTGATATTTCCTTGCACAACGCTTACTCTTATGGTCTTTTCCCCGCGGTCCTGGTCAAGCCTGTAATAGCCGTATCCAAAGACAGCTATAAGACCCAGCAGCAGTATGCCGTAGCCTATAATGGTCGGCGACATGTGAAAAAGCGGCATCTCCTGCCGCCGCTTCTTGATTATGAACAAGTCTGCAATCGCCCCGTTTACAGCCACTACAAGGAACGATATGCCGTATATGCCGGTAATGTCGGCAACCTGTATGACAGAGAGGAATTTATACTGCGAGTATCCAAGGCTTGACCACGGAAACCCTGTAAGCGCATAAGAGCGGGCAAACTCAAGCACAACCCAGAATACAGGTGCAAGAAAAAGTGCAGGAAAAGGCGTGGTCTTTATTTTTAAAGAAAAGAGCCAGCCGAAAACCCCTGTATAAAGGCTTAAATACAGCGAAAGCAGGAACACGAGGGCAAGACTCGGGACAAGAGAGACCCCGCCATAATGGTTTATCGAATGGTATATCCAGTAAAGTGTGCCAGAGAAAAATACAACTCCTAAGAGAAATCCTGCCTTGAACCCCTGCCGGGGAGTCTTTTCCCAGAGAGAGACCAGAAACGGCACGAGTGAGACCCACGCAAGAGAGTAATAATCAAAAACAGGAAAACAGAGCACGAGCAGTGCACCTGAAACCACCGCCGGCAGATACGGCTTAGAAAGCCTCTTTATATATCCTTTCTCTAAAAACATTACAAAATCACCAGATTTATGTTTTAAGGCATCCTCTATTTTAAGAATGTCTCAAGTGCTTGACAACAATTAAGTTTATTGTTTAAATTGTTACGAACGGGCAGTTAGCTCAGTTGGTAGAGCAGAGGCCTGAAAAGCCTCGTGTCCGCAGTTCGATTCTGCGACTGCCCACCATTTATTTTTTTTGTCTTTTCCCTCCCCTTTTAACTCTGGACAAAAAAATCTGCGCTGACTACGTTGCCTTTCTGAGAGTATGCAGTTTGATCAGGTTCGTTTGTCCTGTTCCGAGCACCGGCGTGCTTGCAGTAATGACTATAGTGTCCTCTGGCTTTGCCATGCCTTCTTCTAAAAGAGTCTCTTCGACTTTTTTAAACAGGTCGTCTGTGTTTTTAAGCTTGCGCATTGTCTTTGGGACTACTCCCCAGTAAAGAGTCATTCTCCTTCTTATGATCTCAGAGAGTGTGAATGCAACTATAGGCACGGTGGGCCTGAACTTTGAAAGCACTCTTGCAGTAGAGCCTGACTGTGTAAACGCCACTATGAACCTTGCCCCTATGTCCGCTGCTGCGGTTTTGGCAGCCTCTGCCACTGCCTCGGAAAAAGACCTGCCACGCATATACGCTGATACTGCCTGCCGCTCAGACTCTGTTTTTCTTATTATTCTGTCCATCATCCTCAGGGCTTCGAGCGGATGTTTTCCTGAGGAAGTCTCGGCAGAAAGCATAAGTGCATCCGTGCCGTCTATCACTGCGTTTGCAACATCAGTTACCTCTGCCCTTGTGGGTCTTAGATGCTCGGTCATGGACTCAAGCATCTGCGTGGCTGTGATTACAATCCTGCCTTTTCTGTTCGCCTGCTCTATGAGTGCCTTCTGAATTAGCGGAACGTCCTCTGCCGGAACTTCAATGCCGAGGTCTCCCCTTGCCACCATCAGCCCATCCGCCTCTTCGATTATACTGTCTATGTTGTCGAGTGCCTCAGGCTTTTCAATCTTCGCTATAAGAGGGACAGAAAACCCCCTGCTTTTAAGCCACTCCTTGACTACTCTTATGTCAGAGGCAGAGCGCACAAAAGACACTGCCACATAATCCACACCCATCTGCATTCCGAACTCAAGGTCAGCCCTGTCCTTGTCTGTAAAAGACTCTGCGGTTATCTTCACACCCGGAAGGTTTACGCCTTTTCTGTCCCTGAGGATTCCGCCTTCAATGACCTTTGCACGAAGAGCGTTTCCCTCCCTGCCTGTTACTTTAAGCTCTATAAGTCCGTCATCAAGCAGTATCCTGTCGTTAATCTTCACATCCCTTAGAAGATGCTTATAGGAGATAAATATTTGTTTGCTGTTTCCTGTTTCCTTTCCCGGGAGGATAAGAAGCTCCTGCCCTTTTTTGAGCACCACTGCGCCGCCTTCCATAAGACCTGTTCTTATCTTTATGCCCTGAAGGTCTTGAAGAATGGCAACCGGCCGTCCATACTTCTTAGCACCCTCACGTATGGTCTTTATGGCCTTTTTGTGAAAGGCGTGGTCTCCATGGGAGAAGTTCAGGCGGGCGACATCCATCCCTGCCTTAATCATGCGGAAGAGAACATCCCTTCTGCATGACGAAGGTCCTATGGTGCAGACTATCTTGGCTCTTCTTAATAACATAGACTAATCCTCAGTATATCAAACAATAGAAAGGAAATCATTAGACAAGAGTTCTATAATTTCGTTGCATTCAAGAGACCGGCAGGGGTATATTTATATCCTGATGATAAGGAAATTCTTCAGGCTGGATGAGCTGAACACTAATGTAAGACAGGAGGTCATTGCCGGTGTAACGACCTTCATCACGATGGCATATATCGTTGTCGTTAACCCCCGGATTCTGGAGGCAGCCGGCATTCCCTTTGGTCCTTCTGTAGTGGCTACTGTCCTTAGTGCCTTCTTCGGGACCCTGGCAATGGGGCTTTATGCAAACCGACCGTTTGCCATTGCACCGTACATGGGAGAGAACGCATTCATTGCCTTTACAGTCGTAAAGGTCCTGGGCTACAGCTGGCAGACAGCCCTCGGCGCAGTGTTTATCGGTGGTTTGCTTTTTACCCTGCTTACTGTTTTAAGAATAAGAAGCTGGCTTGCCAGTGCAATACCTGAAGGACTGAAGATAGGGTTTGCCGTGGGCATCGGACTGTTTTTGACTTTTATCGGACTGAACGAGACAGGCATCGTTACGCTTGGAGTAAAAGGGGCACCGGTTCATGTGGGTGACTTCCACGACACATCCGTGCTCTTAGCCATACTCGGATTTGTCACAATCGGGTTTTTAATGATCAGAAGGGTTAAAGGTGCAATACTTATAGGCATTTTTGTGGTTACCCTGCTTGCGTTTTTTACGAAGACTGCAGCTCTGCCTGACAAATGGGTGAGCATGCCTCCGGATATAAGCCCTATTTTTCTGAAGCTCGACATAAAAGGCGCTCTTACATGGGGCTTTTTTTCCGTGATACTTACGGTGTTCGTGATGGACTTTGTCGACACGATGGGCACATTGCTCGGTGTGTCTTATAAGGCAGGTCTGCTGGATGAAAAAGGCAACCTGCCGGAGATAGAAAAGCCCATGCTTTGCGATGCCCTTGCCACCGTGGTTGCCGCGCTTTTGGGCACCACGACGACAGGCACATACATCGAATCAGCTGCAGGGATTGAAGCCGGCGGAAGATCAGGGCTGACCGCTGTGGTCACTGCGCTTTTGTTTCTTGCAGCACTGTTTTTTGCCCCGGTTTTTGCAGCAGTTCCTCCCCAGGCATACGGTCCTGCACTTATAATCGTCGGCATGCTTATGCTTTCTCCTGTGACAAAAATAAGGTTTGACGACCTGACAGAAGTAATACCCGTGTTTGCAATCATCGTTCTGATGAGCTTTACATATAATCTTGGAATAGGCATGACTGCAGGCTTTGTGCTCTATCCCCTGATGAAGGCTCTTGCAGGAAGAATAAGGGAAGTGCCCGCTGGACTCTGGATTCTTGCTGCAATATCAGCGCTTTTCTTTGTCTATTACCCCTATTGAAAGATGCCGCTTGCCCTGCCGCCATAGGCTTTGGCAGTGTTTCCGGAATGCTTATTTTTTGACAAAAGCCTGTTTTGTTTTTAAACTTTTAGTTGAGTTGAAGAACGTTCTGATAGGAGAGAACCTCCTGCCGGAGGTGAAGCCTGAAGAGAGCCTTCTTCGCCGTGAGGAGTTTCGAGTCTTCTCCGCCAGCTCTGCAGAAGAGGCACTAAATATTCTGAGGTCCGGGAAGATAGACCTCATGGTGGTAGACCTTGACATGCCCAGAATGGGCGGCGACAAGCTCTGCTCCATTGTGCGGGAAGAAAAGGCATGCGGAAGAGTCTTTGTAATTCTTGTCTGCTCAGGCAGGAAGCTTGACCTTTTAAGGTGCGACAGGTGCGGGGCAGACTCATATCTGACAAGACCGCTTGAGCCTGCCGCTGTCTTCGACAAAATAAGCCATCTCCTCGGCGTTCCAAGGAGAAAGGACAGAAGGGTTCTTGTAAGGATAGCAGTCAACGGCAGGTTCAGAAGCAAGCCGTTTTTCTGCGGGGCGCGCGACTTAAGCGCCTCCGGCATCCGCTTCGAGGCGGACAAGACCCTTGCCAAAGGCGATATCATCACCTGCTCCTTCTTTATACCCGACGGCGAACGCATAGAGGCTGAAGGCGAAGTCGTAAGAGTGGTCTACGGCGAGGCAAAGGCTTATAACTACGGTGTGAGATTCACGTCCCTTGCCCCGGAGGCTAAAACAGCGATAGAGGAGTTCGTCAGAAGGCAGACAGCAGAGGAGAACGCTCTGGCCTGAGAATGTTCCACGTGGAACATTCAGGGGAGTTTTATCCCGTATGCCTTTATTTTCCGGTGCAGGTTGCTTCTTTCTATGCCCAGAACCTCGGCTGTCTTCGAGATATTCCAGTTGTTGTCGCTGAGCTTTTTGAACAGAAAGTCCTTTTCGAATGCTTCGCGTGCGTCCTTAAGGGTTTTCATGCTGAAGTAGTCATTGCTTGCGGCATGTCCGCTTATGTTGATATCCTCAGCCGTTATTGTTTCTGACGGTGTCATTATGACGAGTCTTTCTATGAGGTTTTTAAGCTCTCTTATATTGCCGGGCCAGTCGTAGGCCATGAGCCGTTTCATTGCCTCAGGCGTCATCCTCTTGGGTGCCTGGCCGTACTCAGCGGCAAGCATGCGGAGAAAGTGCTCCACGAGCAGGGGAATGTCTTCTTTCCTTTCTCTCAGGGGAGGCACTGTAATAGGTATGACATTGAGTCTGAAGTAAAGGTCGTCTCTGAAGTTTCCGTTTTTGATTCTTTCTTCGAGGTCTTTGTTAGTAGCTGCGATGATTCTTACATCCACCTTTATGTTTCTGCTTCCACCGACCCTTTGAAATTGCTGGGTCTCTATTACCCGCAGGAGTTTTGCCTGTGTCTGGGCTGACATATCGGCTATCTCGTCAAGAAAGAGTGTGCCTCCGTCGGCAAGCTCGAATTTGCCTTTTTTCTGCTCAAAAGCGCCTGTAAAAGAGCCTTTTTCATGGCCGAAGAGTTCGCTTTCTATGAGTTCCTGCGGGATTGCGGCGCAGTTGACCTCGATAAACGGCATTCTCTGGCGGCTGCTTAGTTCGTGCAGAAGCCGGGCGACAACCTCCTTGCCTGCACCGCTTTCGCCGGTGATAAGAACCCTGCTGTTGCTCTTTGCAGCCAGCTCTATCTGTCGTCTCAGGTTGTTTATCGCAGGGGTTTTGCCTATGAGTGTCCATTTCTTTGTCAGGCTTTCTCTCAGGGCTTTGTTTTCCAGCTCAAGGGTTCTCCGCTCGAGTGCCCTTCTTGAGGCAAGCAGGACTCTTTCGAGTGAAAGCGGTTTTTCGAGAAAGTCGTAAGCACCCATCTTTGTTGCCTTCACTGCCATCTCTATATTCCCGTGTCCTGATATCATGATTACGGGAAGGTCTTCGCTTACCGCCTTCATCTCTTTGAGGGTTTTCAACCCGTCCATTCCCGGCAGCCATACATCGAGCATTACGAGGTCAGGCATCTGCTCTTTAACCACTTTAAGTGCCTCTTCGCCTGTCTCTACAGCGACTGTCTGATACCCTTCGTCAGAAAATATGTCCGACAGGCTTTCTCTTATCCCTTCCTCATCGTCAACCACAAGCACCAGGGGTCTTGGCATGGTCTTACTCCTCCTTTATCGGCAGCTCGATGGTAAAGACACTGCCGCATGGAGTGTTGTCCCTTACGCGGATATGCCCGCCGTGTTCGGCTATTATCTTGTCTGCAATGGCAAGTCCGAGTCCTGTGCCGTGTTTCTTTGTAGAAAAATACGGCAGGAACAACCGCTCTTTGTCCTCGTCTTTTATACCAGGACCATTGTCCGCTATGTCTATAGAGACCTTGTTTCTTTCATTATCAGGGCTTATTCTTACTTCTATGCTGCCTTTGTTTCCCATGGCTTCCAGTGCATTGTCAAAGAGGTTTATCATAACCCTCTTGAACTGTTCTCCGTCAAGTTCTACAGGAGGCATGTCCTCAGGGCTGTCCACCTTTATATTGAGTTCCTTGTAGTCCCTGTAGAGGTTTACGACATCGTCTATTACTGCCCTGATGTCCGTTGGAGTCTTTGTTATCTCCGGCATCTTGCCCAGTCTTGAGAACTCGTCAACCAGCCTTTTCAAGCCGTCCACTTCTCTTATTATAGTCTTTGTCGAGCGTTCGAATATCTGGTCGAACTCTGCGTCTCCGCTCTGCCATTTTTTGAGCATTCTTTCTGTAGAGAGCTTTATAGGGGTCAGCGGGTTCTTAATCTCGTGTGCCATTCTCCGGGCGACTTCCTGCCATGCAAGGGCACGCTGTGCCTTCATCACGCCTGTAAGGTCGTCAACGACCACGAGCAGGCCGAGATACTCGCCTGAAGAGCTTCTCAATCCGGTAATGGAGACCCTCAGAAGGACTTTTCTGCCTCCGAGGGTTGCCCTGACCTCCTTATTCACTGCCTTTAGTGTCCGGATATTGATGCTTTTTATCAACTCCTGCAGTTCTGCGGAATTTATTCCGGAGAGCATCTCTGTGTAGTATTTGCCGAGCACGTCCTCTGCCTTGAGGTCCAGGATGTTGCATGCAGCACTGTTTATGGTCACGACGTTGCCTTTTGCATCAAGGGAGATAACACCGCTTTGGATGTTCTCCAGTATGTTTTCGATGGTAAGCCTTCGTCTGTCGGATTCAAGATATGCTTTTTGCAGGGACTCTTTTCCTTCTCTGATTTCCCTGACCATGCGGTTGAACGACTCTATCAGGAGTCCCATTTCGTCGTGTCTTGTAGAGGTAACGCTGACAGAGAGATTCCCTGAGGCTACTGCCTCGGTTGCCATTGCAAGCTTCCGCACAGGCTCTGTTATCCATCCTGCGATTCTCAGGGAGAACCAGAGCGAGGCAAAGATGATTATAAGGGTGAAAAAGCCGAGCATCAGAAGGTAGTTCAACTTGAGAGGCAAAGACCATGCCTCCAGCTTTATATAGTCTTCGTAAGCTGTTCTGATGCGCTCGATGTTTTTAGTGATATCCGGAGGGATGGAGGATTCAACGACGATGATTCCGGCTTCTGGTGCAGCGGAATTAAAAGGCAGTGCTGCCCTTACTGTATCGCTGTCCTGTCCTGAGATGACCTCTGTGGCAGACTCTCCGCTGAATGCTGCCTTTATAGAGGCAGAGGCATCCTCTGGCATGGTGTCCATGTATATTACCCGGTAGTAAGTCGGTGGCTTGAACCCGGAGCGTGCCATTTTTGCATACATCAGGGTTCTTTTACGCTCCATGTCATAGAGTTTTTTGGCTACCTCTATGGAGCTTTCTATCGGCTCTCTGAACTGGGGAGTGAAAAGCCTGTCTATGTAGTTTGTTCCGAGTCCGCTTGCAAAGAGGAAGAGAAGACTGGCAGGTATTGCAGTGAGTATGAAGAAAGAAGCCACAACCTTTGTCTTGAACTTGTAGCCCAGGGCACGCTGTCTGCGCTCGGTAAAGAGCTTAAAGAGGGCTTTCCCGACATAGAAGACAAGCCCCAGCAGGGCAAGGACGTTGAGATTAAGAAGCAGGAGGAAGATGACTCTTCCTGTAGTCGAGCCGGCTTCTATGCGCACGAAGCTGAGTTCCAGAAACAAGGCGACAGTCGTAAAGACAGCAGCGCCTGCGATTATAAGGGCAATGCGTTTCACTTCTTCCGAATCACGTCGTGTCCTTCAAGCTCGCCACCTATTGGAAACGGCTTTGATTCTTTTGAGATGCTGAAGTCCTTCTGCTTTACGAAAAAAAACAGGGAGCTTATTATCGGAGGTAGTCTTCTCAGCCGGGATTCAACCGTGACCTTAACGAAATACATTGCTGGCTCAAGCTCGTTTATGTTCGTGAGCCTGAGCTCAGGGATGCTCAGACCCCATTTGATAAGCAGGTTACAGTCGTTGAATCTCTTTTCAGTGAGTGTAGTGCCTGACAGAGAAGTGGCGATATACTCTTTCTTTACAGGGTCGCACCGCAGTGTTCTTGTAAGGGTCTTGCCCAGAACGAACTCATCAGGCCATGAGTCCCAGACCCTGAAGAGGTCAATATAAAATATTATCTCCTTTGAGATGCCCTTTTTTATATCGTTCAGGTATTGCTTGTCGAGTTCTATTCCTGTGGAGACGGTTATGTTGTTTTCTATGACCCTGACTTTTGGACCGATTATGTCTGCGGCGTAAAGTGCAGCCGGCAGAAGCAGTAAAGCTACTATCAAAGATAATATGATTTTGAATTTTTCAGACATATATTACTTTAGTTGTATTAAGGCTTGACATCTCAAAGACAAATTTATTTCATTATACCACAGAGCGGAAAGGGCGAGAGCGGAAGAAACACGGCCTTTTCTTAAAAAATTAGGAGGAAGTCATGGAACTAAAATTGGTCAGGATGGAGATACCGGAGGGGACTAACATAATCCTCGGTCAAACGCATTTTATAAAGACTGCAGAGGACCTTTACGAGGCAGTGGTATGCACAGTCCCGCAGGCGAAATTCGGAGTGGCATTTACAGAGGCATCAGGTCCTTGTCTTATCCGCACGGAGGGCAACGACCAGAGCCTTATAGACACCTGCGTTAAAAACCTTCAGGCACTTGGTGCAGGACATGTCTTCTGCATTCTGATTAAAGACGCATATCCGATAAACATCCTCAATGCAGTCAAGAACTGTCCTGAGGTCTGCAGGATTTTCTGCGCCACGGCAAACCCTCTTAAGGTGATTGTGGCTTCTACAGAGGAAGGAAGAGGGGTTGTGGGTGTTATAGACGGTTCTCCGCCAAAGGGTGTGGAGACAGCAGAGGACAAGGCGCAAAGAAAAGAATTCCTCAGAAAGATAGGTTATAAGTTATAATGTTAGGCTGAGGCTTTAAGATGAATGTCGAAGACTTAAAGTATGACGAAAAAGGGCTGATACCTGCAGTCGTGCAGGAGGCAGGGACAGGCGAAGTGCTGATGGTGGCGTATATGGACAAGACCGCTGTTCGCATGACCCTTGAGACCGGCTATACGCATTTCTGGTCTCGTTCGAGAAAAAAGTACTGGAAGAAGGGTGAGACCTCAGGCAATGTGCAGGAAGTAAGGGAAGTCCTTTATGACTGTGATGCAGACACACTGCTTGTAAAGGTTATACAGCATGGAAAGGGCGCATGCCACACAGGCAACAGAACGTGTTTTTACAGAAAGCTGGATATCAAATGATTTTACGCGTGGCTCAAAGTTTTATTCGCTCACAACACCTTGCGTATTTAAACTAAAGGAGAGTGACTTTAGATGACTGACTGCATATTCTGCAAGATTGCGGAGCGGAAGCTTCCGGCTAAGATTTTGTATGAAGACAACACTGCAGTGGCGTTTGAGGACATCGCACCGCAAGCACCAGTGCATGTGCTTGTAATTCCGAAAAAGCACATATCCACTGCGCTTGACATCAAGGAAGAGGACAATGCCCTTGTAGGGCATCTTTATCAGGTAGCCAACAGGATTGCAAAGGACAAGGGGATTGCAGAGCGGGGCTTCCGTCTGGTTATGAACTGCAATCCTGAGTCCGGGCAGGCAGTCTATCACATACATCTTCATGTTCTTGGCGGCAGACGCATGCACTGGCCACCAGGGTAAAGGCAAAAGGAGGCAGGATGATACCACGGTATACACGGCCTGAGATGGGCCGTATCTGGGAACTCGAAAACAAATACAGTAAATGGCTACAGGTTGAGATCGCTGTATGCGAGGCATGGGCAGAGCTTGGAGAAATCCCGCGTCAAGCCCTCCAGAAGATAAAGAAAAAAGCCGCATTTGATGTAAAAAGAATCGATGAGATAGAAGCCACGGTAAAGCACGACGTCATAGCCTTTCTTACCTCGGTTGCTGAGCATGTGGGAGAAGAAGCCCGGTTTATACACAAAGGACTGACTTCCTCAGATATTCTTGACACTGCCCTTTCCCTTCAGATGAAAGAGGCAGCAGACATCATCATAAAAGACATAAAAAATCTGAGAGAGGTCTTAAAGCAGCAGGCGTTTAAATATAAAGATGTGCCCTGCATAGGAAGAAGCCACGGAGTGCATGCCGAGCCCATGACCTTTGGGCTGAAGTTCGCCCTCTGGTATGAGGACATGGGCAGGTGTCTTGAAAGAATGAAGCAGGCGAAGAAGACCGTAAGCGTGGGAAAGCTCTCTGGTGCAGTGGGCACGTTTTCGAACATTCCGCCTTCAGTTGAAGAGAAAGTCTTAAAAAGGCTGGGACTAAGACCTGAGCCTGTTGCCACACAGGTCGTCCAGAGGGACAGGCACGCCGAGTATCTGCAAGCGCTTGCCCTGACAGCGGCAGCAGTTGAGAAAATAGCCGTGGAGATAAGGCATCTTCAGAGAACAGAGGTGCTTGAGGCTGAAGAGCCTTTTACCAAAGGGCAGAAAGGTTCCTCTGCAATGCCTCACAAGAGAAATCCTGTTGGATGTGAAAACCTCTCAGGGCTTTCAAGAGTAGTAAGGGCTAATGCCCTTGCCTCACTTGAAAACATCGCACTCTGGCACGAAAGAGACATATCTCATTCCTCGGTAGAAAGGGTAATAATCCCGGACAGCACAATCCTTGTTGATTACATGCTTCAGAGGCTTAAAGGCATCATCGGAGGGCTTCATGTCTATCCTGAGCGGATGAAAAAGAACATGGAGTTAAGCTACGGGCTTTACAACTCCCAGCAGGTGATGCTTGCCCTTGTGGACAAAGGACTAAGCCGGGAGGATGCCTACGCCGTCGTTCAGAAAAACGCAATGCAGAGCTGGCGGAGAAAGAAACCCTTCAAGAGCCTCCTCCTTAAAGACAAAACCGTAAGAAAATACCTGAACAAGAACGAGATAGAAAAGCTGTTCGACTTAAGCTACTATCTAAGGAACGTGGACTACATATTCAAGAGAGTGTTCAGGGCGTAAAAACCATGGGCGAGATACATCAGTTTCAGCCGCTTACAGTCAAGGACCGTGTTACCGTAGTGCTTTACAGGCTTGGCATAGCCCTTTCTGCAGTAATCATTGCAATAGCTGCATATGTGCTTTTAAGCCCCATGCGTTATCAGGAAAGCATAGCCCTGAGGTTTAATGTCTTTCTGGTTGTCCTTTATGTTGCTGTGGGTTTAAGCGTGTTTTTTATTCACCTTTATGTAAGCGCGTATCACAGGCTGCTTAAAAGGCTTTACTACATTGCACTGGCTTCGCTTGTGGGGCTTTTTGTCTTGGGCAGGGGAGATGTCTTAAGTGTTGTTGCTGATAAGCACTATGGTGCGATTCTTCTTATTCCGCTTTCAGGCTGTCTGGGTTTTATTACGGCAAAAGAGGCATTTTGTTTTAAACTGACAGAAGGCTATCTGATTGCATTCAGCATGCCGCTTTATCTTGTTTTCATTGCCACAGGGGGCATGTCTTTGAAAGGTGCTTCTTACGGGCTTGTCCTCATTGCGCTGATGCTCGTAATCTTTACTCTGAGAAAAGTCTTCATGCCGATACACTATGACATAGGGGATAAGTCAGCCTACCGCTAGTGGTCAGGAATATTCGTCAATATCGATTTTAGTAGCGCGGAGTTTTTTCTTTTCAGCAAGGAGTTTCTTTTCAGCGAGGATTTTTTCTTTTGCGCGTTTTGAGCGTTTTCTTTTCTGTCTCCGGATTTTCTCGATGCGTTTTTGCTCTTCGCTTTCTTTGCCTTTTATGAGCTGTTCGATTTTATTTGCGAGTATAACTCTTGCGCGGTAGCGGTTGAGAGCCTGTGTGCGCTCTATCCGGCACTTGACCTCGATGCCTGTTGGAAGGTGTTTCAGATACACGCAGGTTGAGGTCTTGTTGCGTTTCTGCCCGCCTCTTCCGCTTGAGCGTATGAAGGACTCTTCGATGTCTTCCTCGCGGATGCCAAGAGAAGCCATCTTGTCTTTAAGTGCTTTCTCTTTCTGCGGGCTTACAGGAAATATACTCATGCGGTGTATATCAGGCGTTAATCTTTTTAATCAGCCATGCCATGTTCTGCCCGAGTGTTTTCATGGTCTGGATGCCTTCTTTGTCCTGCATCACCTCGCCGGGCTGTCTGCCGATTGCTATGTTCCAGTAGCTTGAGCCAGGGATAATCATCTGTCCGATTAAAAAGAAATAATTTAGCGAGCTGAATACGTGTATAGAGCCTGCACGGCGCACTGCGACAACACCTGCTCCTACCTTGCGCTTGAACATATCACCGTTGGCGCGGGCAACCATTCCAGCGCGCTCGATAAGGGCTTTCATACTGGCTGAGACATCAGAGAAATAAGTAGGTGAGCCAAGCAGTATCCCGTCTGCATCAAGCATCTTTACGATGTAGTCATTCAGAGAGTCTTTTCTTACAGCACAGCGCTGGTTCTTGTTCTTAAAGCACTTGTAGCAGGCAGTGCAGCCCTGAAGGGGCTTTCCTGCAAGTTGTATAAGCTCTGTCTTTATGCCTTCTTTTTTGATTTCGTCCAGAACGAGTTTAAGGAGCATTGCGGTGTTTCCTTTTTTCCTTGCGCTTCCGTTAAACGCCACTACTTTCATGGCATGCCCTCCTTATGTTTTTACCTCATTATACCCGAATATATTAAAATGCCCTTGTTACTTTTTTGCTTGGGGGCACAGCCCCTTTTAAAGGTTTTCAAGCGTGTATTAAAAAAGGTCTGTGACCTTCATGAACCTGAAAATTTCAGATGGGGATATCTTCTACCAATAAAGAAATTGTTTAGAATTTAATGCTTCTATGCCCCCTTTGACTAAAAACCGTGCAGGCTTTATAATCAATAATCTTACTTATGGAAGAGTATCACGAGCAGATAGAAAGCCGGATAAAAAAGCTCAGGGAGCTTAAAGAAGCAGGGATAGATCCCTTCGGAGGGGCTTTTGAATTCGAAAACCATGCCTTTGAAATCCATGAAAAATACGGGTCGTATTCCAAGGAAGAGCTTGAGGNAAACCCTGCCCTCTGTTCTCTTGCAGGCAGGATAATCACCCTCCGGAGTTTCGGCAAGGCAGCTTTTGCGCATATACAGGACTCCACCGGAAGAATCCAGATATATCTTAAAAAAGACATTCTCAAGGAAAGTTACAGTCTTGTTAAGAAGCTCGACATAGGTGATATCATAGGCGTTAGAGGAAAGCTTTTCAGGACAAAGACCAACGAGCTTACGGTGGAGGTGGAAAGCCTTACGCTTCTTACGAAGTCCCTGCGTCCGCTTCCTGAGAAATGGCACGGTTTAAAAGATATTGAACTTCGATACAGGCAGAGGTATGTTGACCTCATAGTAAACCCGGAAGTAAGGGAGACGTTCAGGAAAAGAAGCGCCATTATAAAAGCGATAAGAGATTTTCTTGAATCAAGGGGTTTTATAGAGGTCGAGACCCCGATGATGCAGCCCATACCCGGAGGGGCAGCAGCCAAGCCGTTCAAGACGTATCATAATGCACTCGGGATAGACCTGTTCCTTAGAATTGCACCTGAGCTTTATCTCAAAAGGCTTCTTGTAGGCGGCTACGAACGCGTGTATGAGCTTAACAGAAGCTTCCGCAACGAAGGCATCTCCACAAAGCACAACCCTGAGTTTTCAATGCTCGAATTCTACATTGCATATAAGGATTACAATTTCCTCATGACATTTACCGAGGAGATGCTGACATACGTTGCGGAAAAGACGCTCGGAGGTCTTAAAATCACCTATGGCGGACAGGACATAGACCTTACACCTCCGTGGCCTAAGGTTCCGATGCTTGAGGCGATGAAGGACAAGGGCGTGCCAGAGGAGATTTTTGACGACCCTGATAAGGCAGTTAAGTGGGCAAAGGCACAGGGCATAGAGATAAAAGAAGGTGCATCACACGGAAAAGTTCTTGATGAGATATTCAGTGAAAAGGTTGAGCCCTATCTCATACAGCCAACGTTTATCATTGACTATCCGGTGGAGCTTTCCCCGCTTGCGAGGAGAAAGCGTGACAACCCAGAGCTCGTTGAAAGATTCGAGCTTTTCATAGCCGGCAGAGAGATTGCAAATGCGTTTTCAGAGCTGAACGACCCGCTTGACCAGGAAGAGAGATTCCAAAAACAGGTAGAAGCACGGCTTAGAGGAGACGAAGAGACGCATCTTATGGATAAGGACTTTCTGCGGGCACTTCAATACGGTATGCCGCCGGCAGCAGGTGAGGGCATTGGCATAGACAGACTGGTCATGCTCTTTACGGACTCACAGTCAATAAGGGATGTGATTCTGTTCCCGCTGCTGAAACCGGATGTAACCCAACAGCCTTCGGGAGTAAAAGAAAAAGAGAAAGGTCAGTGACCTTGAATCTTCCCTATCAGGTTTTTATAGCACTTCGGTATCTCAAGTCGAGAAAGCGGCGCAGGGGTATTTCTTTCAGCACACTCATATCCACAGGCGGAGTTGCATTAGGAGTGATGGCTCTGCTTGTGGTGCTTTCCGTGATGAGCGGGTTTCACGAAGACCTCCAGAAGAAGATACTCGGTGTCAGCACTCATGTGGTAGTGCTTGATTACAACGGAAGCATCGAGGATTACAACTCTCTTATGGACAGGATAAAAGGCGAGCCGCATGTGGTTTCCGTATCCCCGTTTGTTTTAGGGCAGGTGATGATATCGCATGGAGGCAGGGCGCAGGGCGTATATTTAAGAGGAATAGAGCCTGACCTTGAGATTAAGACCACTGAGATTGAAAAACACATGAAGACAGGCTCGCTGGCAGACCTTAAGGCAGGTGATGGTCTTCCAGGGATAGTGCTCGGGCAGGAGCTATCGAGCAGGCTTGGTGCTTACATGGGAAGTACTGTAAGGGTCATCTCTCCGGTGGGAGGGATAGGACCGCTTGGCATGATTCCTAAGGTCAAGAAGTTTAAGGTAGCAGGCGTATTCGAGATAGGAATGTTCGAGTACGATTCAAACCTTGTGCTTACAGCCATGGAGTCGGCACAGGAGTTTTTCGGTCTTGGGGATGCAGTAACAGGAATCGAAATAAAAATAGACGATGTTTATAAGGCAAAGACTGTGGGTGAAGACCTTGAGCGGAAGCTCGGGTTTCCTTATTATGCAAGAAACTGGATACAGATGAACAAGAACCTGTTTGCAGCGTTGAAACTCGAGAAGCTTGCGATGTTTGTAATTCTTACGCTGATTGTTCTTGTTGCCGCATTTAACATTGTAAGCACACAGATAATGAACGTTATAGAAAAGGAGCGGGAGATAGCAATACTGAAGGCAATGGGTGCGACTAACAGAGGTATAATGTCTGTGTTCATGATTCAGGGCTTTTTAATCGGGATAGTGGGAACTGCAATAGGGATCTTCGGCGGCTGGCTTTTAGGCTATCTGCTTGATACATACCAGATAATAAAGCTTCCGGCTGATGTTTATTATCTCAGTCATCTGCCTGCAAAGATGAAGCTTATAGATTTTGTAGTGGTATCGGTCTCTGCGGTGATAATCAGCTTTCTTGCGACTGTGTATCCTGCGTGGCAGGCGGCAAGGCTTAATCCTGTAGAGCCGCTGAGATACGAATAAAGGGGGAGGGCATGCTCTCGAAGGTTCTAAGTGCCACGCTTTTAGGCATAGATGCCTATCTTGTTGAGGTCGAAGTTGACATAGCCAACCGTGGTCTTCCGCACTTCTCTATAGTAGGGCTTCCTGACGCCGCAGTAAAAGAGAGTAAAGACAGGGTGAGGGCAGCGCTAAAGAATGTAGGGTTTAATTTCCCGCTAAGACCGATTACAGTGAACCTTGCTCCTGCTGGTCTGAAGAAAGAAGGCTCGTCTTTTGACCTGCCGATAGCAGTCGGGCTTATTGCCTCTGAAGGGGTCATAGAGCCTGGCTCGCTTGAGGGGTTTTTGCTTACAGGAGAGCTGTCGCTTGACGGAAGGCTTAAGCCTGTCAGGGGAGCGCTTTCCATAGCTCTGCTTGCAAGGGAGTTAGGGTTAAAGGTGATTTTGCCGGAAGACAATGCCAGTGAGGCATCTGTTGTTAAAGAGGTAAGTGTGTTTGGTGTAAGAAGTCTGCCTGAAGTAGTGGAGTTTCTAAACGGGGTGAAATCTCTTTCGCCTTCGAACACAGATGTTAAACTTGCGATGATAGAGAACTCTGTGTATGAGGAGGACTTTTCAGATGTAAAAGGGCAGGAGCATGCAAAACGGGCGCTTGAAGTGGCGGCTTCCGGCGGGCACAACGTGCTTATGATAGGCCCTCCGGGTGCAGGCAAGACCATGCTTTCAAAGCGTCTTCCAACGATACTGCCGCCTATGACCTTTCAGGAGGCGCTTGAGACGACGAGGGTGCACAGCGTGTTAGGCCTTCTTGGAGAAAGGCAGCCGATTCTTGCAACAAGACCGTTTCGTTCACCGCATCATACAATCTCGGACATTGCGCTTATAGGCGGCGGGCAGGTACTAAGACCTGGTGAAGTCAGCATTGCGCACAACGGTGTGCTGTTCCTTGATGAACTGCCTGAGTTCAGGAGAAACGTTCTTGAAGTCCTCAGACAGCCTCTTGAAAACGGAGAGGTAACTGTCTCAAGAGCTGTAGCCTCTGTAACCTATCCTGCGCACTTTATGCTCGTGGCTGCAATGAACCCCTGCCCCTGCGGTTACTTCGGAGACCCACGGCATCAATGCACATGCACTTCAGGACAGATACACAGATACAGGGCAAAAGTCTCAGGTCCACTGCTTGACAGAATAGATATACACATTGAAGTTCCAGCAGTCCCTTACAAAGACCTTTCGACTGAAGCATCAGGAGAAAAGTCAGCGGACATAAGAGCACGGGTTATTAAGGCGCGAAAGATACAGCTTGAACGGTTTAAAAAGGATAAAATCTACTCAAACGGGCAGATGAAGGCAAGGCACATAAAGAAGTACTGTAAGCTCAAACCGGATGCACAAAGCCTTCTTGAGACCGCAATGCAAAGACTGGGACTTTCGGCAAGGGCATATACAAGAATACTCAAGCTTTCAAGGACAATTGCCGACCTTGAGGGCTCAGAGGATATTCTTCCACACCATGTCTCAGAGGCTGTCCAGTACAGGACACTGGACAGGGGAGAGTTTTAGAAAAAACAAAATACAAAAAGGAGGATTAAATGCGACAGGCAAACAAAGGCGACAACGTGAGGGTTCACTATACATTAAAGCTTGATGACGGAACGGTTTTCGATTCATCCAGAGACAGAGAGCCATTGGAGTTTTCCATTGGAAAGCGGCAGGTTATCAAGGGGTTTGAAGATGCTGTTATAGGTATGACAGTAGGGGGAAGCAAGACAATAAAGATTCCATTCATGGATGCATATGGTCCGTACAGGGAAGACCTTGTGCTAAGGCTGAAGAGGAGCCAGCTTCCTTCGCACATTGAGCTTCGCGAAGGGCTTCACCTTCAGTTGACACAGCCAGACGGAACCATTGTCAATGTAGTTGTTACGGATATTTCAGAGGACACGGTAACACTTGATGCAAACTACCCGCTTGCAGGAAAAGACCTTACCTTTGAGATAGAGCTTGTGGAAATACTCTGAACTTCTGACTTGACATATAAGAGTCCGTTTGGTATTATTCTAAGGCTTTTTTGGCCTACCATACTCTTTAAAAGGACTTTGTATGAGCCTTGCAACTTTCAAAGGTGGAATACATCCACCTGACAGAAAAGAGCTGTCAGCAGGGGCAGCTATAACTACTCCGAAGCCTCCGGAGAGAGTAGTTATTCCTCTTAGTCAGCACACTGGTGCACCGTGCAATCCACTTGTTTCCGTTGGACAGGAGGTAAAGAAAGGCGAGGTGATTGGCACTGCCGAGGCGTTTGTCTCTGCGCCAGTGCATTCCTCGGTCTCAGGCAAGGTTATAGCGATAAGCGAGTTTCCTGTTCCTGTCGGCAGATTGATTCCTTCCATAGTTATTGAAAACAACGGGCAGGAAGAGTGGACTGAACTTAAGGAAAGCCCTGACTACATGAATCTTTCTCCAGAAGAGATAAAGGAGAAGATAAAGGCTGCGGGAATTGTTGGTCTGGGCGGTGCTGCTTTTCCAACGGCTGTAAAACTTTCGCCTCCGAAGGAAAAGCCTATAGATACGGTGATTCTAAACGGTGCGGAGTGTGAGCCTTATCTTACTGCTGATTACAGGCTCATGCTGGAGAAGCCAAAGGAGATAATCGAAGGTCTTAAGATACTGATGAAGACCCTTGGCGTAAGCAAGGGCTTCGTGGGTATAGAGAACAACAAGCCTGATGCAGTGCAGAAGATGAAAGAGGCAGCAGCCTCTGAAAGCAATATTGAGGTTTGCGCTCTTGAGGTGAAGTATCCGCAGGGTGCTGAAAAGATGCTCATAAAGGCGCTGACAGACAGGGAAATCCCGCCAAGGGGGCTTCCGATGGATGTAGGAGTAGTTGTTCAGAACGTGGGAACTGCACTTGCAATCTACGAGGCGGTAAGGTACGGAAAGCCATTGATAGAAAGAGTGGTAAGTGTTACAGGAGCAGGCATAAATCAGCCCAAGAACCTGATGACAAAGATAGGCACGCTTATTTCGCATCTTGTTGAAGAATGCGGCGGATTTAAGAGCGGCAGTGCAAAGGTGGTTGCAGGCGGACCAATGATGGGCTTTGCGCTTTATTCTCTGGATGTGCCTGTTACGAAAGGCACGTCAGGGATTCTTGTTATGTCCGAAAGTGAAATGGTCCATGCAGAGGACTACAAGCCGTGCATAAGGTGCGGCAGGTGTGTTGATATTTGTCCGATGAATCTCATGCCCTCGATGCTTAGCGTGCTTTCAGAGGCAGGGTTTTACGAAGAGGCAAAAGAATACAATCTCTTTGATTGTTTTGAGTGCGGTTCATGTGCATATGTATGTCCTTCAAAAAGGCCGATTGTGCAGTTTGTAAGGCTGGCAAAATCCATGGTTAAGCCGTAAGGAGTTGCTGAATGGAAGCAGTTAAAAAAGAACGTGAACTCATAGTATCTGTAAGCCCTCATATAAGGAGCGAGGAATCGGTCACAAAGATAATGTGGACCGTGAACATAGCTCTTTTGCCTGCCCTGTTCATGGGAGTTTACTTCTTTGGACTGAGGGCTCTTTTTGTAACAGCTCTTTGCATCATCTCTGCGATAGCTTCAGAATGGCTTGTTCAGAAAATGGCAGGCAGGGAGATTACAATAAGCGACGGAAGCGCATTTCTTACCGGACTTCTTCTGGGTATGAACCTTCCGGCCACAGCACCGTTTTATATTCCAATAATGGGGTCTTTTATAGCAGTTGCAATAACGAAACAGCTTTTTGGCGGTCTTGGCTTTAACATATTCAACCCTGCGCTTATAGGCAGGGCGTTTGTTCTCATCACCTGGCCAAGGGCGATGACCACGTGGATAGAGCCAACAGCAGCTTTGACCGGACTTGATGCAAAGACCACGGCTACACCACTTGGAATCCTCAAGGAAGAGGGACTTGAGCAGCTTCTTGAGATCTTCGGCACAAAGATGAATCTTTATGCAGAGTTGTTTGTTGGTCATCGTGCTGGAAGCCTTGGCGAGACATCAGTAATAGCCCTTCTGATTGGAGCAGGAATTCTCCTTTATAAAAGGTATATAACATGGCATATTCCGTTTTCCTTTCTAGGCACTGTAGCGGTTCTGGCATGGGTCTTTGGTGGAAAAGACCCTGAGACAGGCAAGTTGGTGCTTTTTGCAGGAGACCCGCTTATTCATCTTTTAAGCGGTGGTCTTATACTCGGTGCATTCTTCATGGCTACTGATTATGTCACCGTACCGACTGTCAGGAAAGGGCAGATAATCTTTGGCATAGGCTGTGGTCTTATTACAATGCTTATCAGGCTTAAAGGCGGCTATCCTGAAGGTGTCATGTTTGCAATCCTTCTTATGAACTGCTTTACCCCGCTTATAGACCGGAATCTCAAGACCAAGCCGTTCGGGTTTGTCAAGAAGAAGGAGGGGAAATGACCGGCAAGGACATTATAAAGATAACCCTTAACCTGGTCATCATATATGCAGTAGGCGGGCTTTTGCTTGCGGGTGTTTATGCAAAGACCTCGCCTATTATTTTTATAAAGAACAAGATAGAGAAGGAACAGGCGCTTAAGAAGATGATGCCTGAGGCGGAAAAAATCGACAAGGTAGGAGACTGGGAGCTGTGGCACAAGCATGCCGAGTATTTTGAGGCGAAAAAAGGCGATGAGGTCATCGGCTATGTGGTGGAAACTTACGGAAAGGGTTACTCCAGTTATATAAACATTCTGGTCTCTGTGGACACGAATTTTATAGTCAAAAAGATAAATGTACTTCATCATGCAGAAACCCCTGGATTGGGTGATGAGATAGAGACCGAGTGGTTTAAAAAGCAGTTTGAAGGTAAAGACTTGGAGCATCTCGTGGTCATAAAAGGAGAGACCGAGGATAAGATACAAGCCATTACAGGCGCTACTATATCCACGAGAGCTGTTACAAACGGTGTCAGGGATGGTGTGGCAATGCTGATGAAAAAATACACAGGAGAGTCAGAAGAAGACTCTGAAGAGGTGGCAGAATGAACCACGAACACAAGATTAGCAACTGGGACCTTATAAAGAACGGGCTTTTTGGCGAAAACACGATATTCAGGATGGCTATAAGCCTTTGCCCTGCAATAGCCGTTACCACCAGCCTGAAGAACGGCTTTCTCATGGGTGCGGCAGTGCTTTTTGTGCAGACCATGGTCAACATCACGGTCTCGTTGCTCAGGAATTTCATAAATCCTCGAATCAGGATACCGGTATTCATGCTCATAATCTCCGGCTGGGTCTCTGTCACTGACATGACGATGGCTGCCTTTGCAAGAGAGGCATACAGGCAGATGGGACTTTACATCCAGCTTATTGTTGCGTTCGCCTCGATTCTTGCAAGAGCAGAGATGTTTGCAAACAAGAACAAGGTAGTGCCCTCCATGTTTGACGGCATAGGCATGGGCTTGGGCTTTATGTTTGCGCTTGTCGTCATAAGTTTCTTCAGGGAACTGCTCGGAAGGGGAACGATATGGGGCTACGAGATTGTCGCCACAAAGCCGCTGCTTATAATGCTTCTGCCTACAGGTGGGTTCTTTGCAGTGGGCATACTGATGGCGTTCTTTAACTGGATAGACATCAGGTTCTACGGCGGCAAAGGTGCCGGTGGCGCAGGAGGACACTAAAGGAGGTCTGAATGGAGCACGGATTTGGCAAACTGTTTGAGCTTTTCATAGCGGCATCTCTGATAAATAACTTTGTTTTTACAAGGTTCTTGGGTCTGTGCATCTTCTTTGGTGTCTCCAGAAAGATGGAGACTGCAGTAGGCATGAGCATTACTTTCACTGCGGTTATGGTGATAAGTGCTGCGCTGTCATGGCTCATCTACAACTATGCAATGATACCTCTGGATCTGACATTCCTTAAAATAATCGTATTCATAGGTGTTGTGGCAGCTTTTGTCCAGGCAGCGGATACTATAATGAGGAAGATAAGTCCGGGTCTTTATTACAAACTCGGTGTGTACCTTGCGCTGATTGCCACAAACTGCATAATCATAGCAGTGCCTCTTATAAATGCAGGTGAGGGCTATAACTTTATTGAGAGCATGGCTTTTGGTTTAGGCTCTGGTGCTGGTTTTGCCCTTGCCCTTATCATAATGGCGAGCATTCGAGAAAAACTTGAGCTTGCACAAGTTCCCAGACCGTTTAGAGGACTGCCTATTGCGTTTGTAACAGCTGCTCTTATAGCACTTGCTTTTACAGGGTTCTCTGGCTTGATTACCCTTTAGAAAAGGTGTTATTTTAAAGTAATTAAGGTTTTAGTGAGGAGTTGGGAGATATGTTTGAGATACAGAACATAATAAACGCGCTGATGGACGTTGTGCAGGGTCTGGGATTTATTCTGCCGAAGGTAGGCGTAGGCGGTGGCATTGAGGCGAAGGAATCGGTTGATATTGCTCCACTCGTAAAGTTCACGCTTATTTTTGTCGGCAGTATTGCAACGATTTTTGGTCTTGGTCTTGCCTTTGCAGCAAAGAGGTTTTCAGTAAAGATGGATCCCCGCATTGAGCATGTAAAGGATGTTCTTGCCAATGCTCATTGTGGTGCCTGCGGGTATGCTGGGTGTCAGCAGTATGCAGAGGCAGTGGTCGCTAATCCTGATGTTCCACCGAATCTTTGCACTCCTGGAGGCGCTCGTACTGCTGAAGCAGTGGCGAAGATTACAGGTAAGGCAGCAGTGGCGGCAGAGCCTGTTTTCTCAAGGATTATGTGTCAGGGAGACTGGAAGAAGTCCGTAAAGAGGTTCAAATACGAGGGCATCGAGGACTGCCGTGCTGCAGTGCTTGCAGGCGGCGGAGACAAGGCCTGCATATACGGCTGTCTTGGCTACGGCACGTGCGCCAAGGTCTGCCCGTTTGATGCAATAACCATGAGCGAAGACCACCTGCCTGTGGTGGACGTGGGCAAGTGCACAGGCTGCCGGAAGTGTGAAAAGGCATGTCCAAAGAAGGTCATCGAGGTGCTTCCTGCAGGCAAGGCAGTGCTTGTGTCCTGTCATTCAAAGGACAAGGGCGGTCAGACGAGAAAGAACTGTCAGGTAGGCTGTATCGGCTGCGGTAAGTGCGTAAAGGTCTGCCCGTTTGATGCCCCTTCAGTAGAGAACAATCTTTCAAGAATAGATATCAGTAAGTGCAGAGTCTGTGGTCTTTGCGTGCCGAATTGTCCTACTAACGCCATACAGGACTATATCCCCACAAGACCCAAGGCGTTTGTCACGGACAAGTGCATCGGCTGCCAGAAATGCACAAAGGTCTGTCCTGTGGACGCAGCTTCCGGAGAGAAGAAGAAAAAGCACACCATAAATCAGGACAAATGCATAGGCTGCGGTATATGCACTGCTGCATGCCCTGTTCAGGCGATTGACGGAACGTTCAATGCCCAGGAGGTGTTCGCCGCAGCAGCCGCCAAGAAAGCAGCAAGAGAGGCAGCAAAGAAAGAGGCAGCAGCAGCCTGAAACTGAAATAAGAAATAAACTGAATTTAAAGCCCTCTGCTTAAGAGGGCTTTTTTATTTGTGTTTCCTTATTGTAGAGAGGAGCAGTGTTATCCCAAAATCCATGTATCTTGACAATATTAAAAAGTAAGGGAACTATTCAGGGGTGTAGGCGGCTCTCTCAAGGCTTATGCACGGAAGTATGTCCCGCTTAAGAAGATAAAAGCTTCACACACTGTTCTCTCTTAGCTCCTTAAACTCTTTGAGGGTGGCGCGGAGGGTTTCTTCAGAGATAATCCCGAGTTTTACGAGTGCCTCCCCGAAATAAAGGTGGCAGTCCTCCTGTATTTTCAGAAGCGTTTCTATGTCTTCAGGTCTTAGATAATTATGCCTGATGCTTATTTCTCCGAATTTATCGCCGCACTCTTCCTGAAGGATAAGAATTTTTTCTACCTCTTCTTCGGTAAGAAATCCTTTTTTCCTTGCAAGCTCACCGAGTTTGAAATTGTTTTTTTTCTGAAGCATCCGTGCCTTGAAGATGTCTTCCTGTGTGATTAAGCCTTTCTTTAGAAGGAACTGACCGAAAAGCAGGTATTTCAGTGTCATTAAAACACGTCTCCTGCTCTTTTAAGGATGAAGTCATGAACCTTTCTGAAGACCCTGAACCAGACTTCATCCTTCACCTCTAATATCTCTGCGCCTGAAACGAAACTGCCAGCGTGCTCAGAACAGTATTTTATCTTTATTTTTAAGGCAACAGCCTTTGTCAGTGATTTCGGCACAGAGATTAAACATTCCCTGAGGGAATCTACATCAAATGGCACAGGACTTTTTATTTTCATGCCGTGTTCGCTGAAATCAAGAAGGGTAACAGGGATATATTCCCCGCCAATATTTATCTTCAACTCTATATATTGCTGGTGGATGCGCGGAATAGTGTATCGTTTTTCCCTTCTTCTGTCAGGCATTTCTTTGATTTCGTAGAGCAACGGGAGCAGGTCGCTTATGTCGTCTATAATGAATTCAGCTTCTTCGAGGACGCTTCGGTCTCTGTAGCCGTACGCTACTGCTACTACTTTTACCCCTGCCTTCCGGGCAGCTTCAATGTCGTAGTTGGAGTCACCGATCATTAGCGCCTCTTTGGCTTGTACACCCAGGGTAGAAAGCACATGAAGGACAGGTAGGGCAGAGGGCTTTTTCTCTGCCACTGTGTCACTTCCGACTATAATGTTAAAGTATTCGGCAAGATTCAGCTCCTCAAGAAGTCTTTTTGACAGAGCCTCTCTTTTGTTGGAGATAACGGCTTTTGCCACGTTGTCAAGCCGCTCAAGTGTTTGCTTGACGTTGGGATATACTGTTGAGTTGTCGGTAAGGTGTTCAGAGTAATAATCAAGAAAGCGTTTAATGACATCGGGTTTCAATTCTGCGTTTTCACTGCCGAGAAGTTTTTCTATAAGTCTTGTGATACCTTCACCGACCATTCCAATGGTGTCCTCAACGGTGAGGGGCTTTAACCCGTAAGGTTTGATAGCGAAATTCAGAGCATTTGTTATGTCTGCGCTTGTATCCACGAGCGTGCCGTCGAGGTCGAATATTATGAGTTTTACAGGCATAGAAACATTATATCACACGAAAAAACAGGGCGAGAAACAGAAGCCTTCTCAGGCAGCTCTGTGACCGTTTTCGTGGTAGAATGTGGGTATGAGGGCTGCACTCGTAATATTAATTGCAGTGTGTTTTATATTTGTCCTTCCGGGATATGCAGAGAGTTCTCACTCCAGTGTAAGGCTGTATATATCCATAGGGTTTGTGGTGGGGAGTGTGTCGGTTGTCGTTTCATTAATGTTCGGTGGACGCATAGCCAAGAAGCAAGAAGAGAACAAGAAGACAGCCCCTTTTGTCTGGATGCAAGGGCTTGAGGACTCTGAAGAACCGGCAGACCAAACAGGCATGGTGACTCTGCTTAGATGGTAAACAAGGTCTGTTTCTGGCTGGCTGCTGCCTTTTTTGCAAGACTGTCTGCTTTCTTGTTTTTGTCCCGCGGGATGTGCCTTACAGAGAAGGTTTTGAACGAACTGAGAAGCCGCAGTGCTTTTTTATGAAGCTCTTTGAGACGCTCGTTTTTGACCTTATACTGCCCGGTCAGTTGTTTTACAAGGAGTTCTGAATCAAGGCAGGCTTTGATTTCCTGAACACCCAGAGCCTTTGCCTTTTCAAGTCCCCGTATAAGGGCAGTATACTCTGCGACGTTATTGGTTGCGAATCCTATGTATTCGGAGATCTCGTGTGTTCTGCCTTCGCAGTCAAGCACCACGCCGATGCCTGATGCACCAGGGTTTCCGCTGGATGCCCCGTCGGTGTAAAGAACGGCTTTTTTACTTTTCACGATAGTAAAGTATTCTTCGGCACTGGGGACATTGAATTATGTCTTCGTTTCTCTTTAATTCCACAAATAGCTGAGGCATGATGTTCATATTACAGCCCTGACATACCTCGTTTATTGCCTCTGCTACTGCAAGACCGTTGAGGGTTTCGAGCAGGGACATATAGAGCTCGTATGTTTCGCTGTCCAGAGAGTTAACAAGTTCTGCCCTTTTGGCTCTGAGGTCATCCAGCTCCTTTTCTGCTTGTTTGATTTCGGCTTCGAGTTCTTTTTTAAGCGCAGCTGCTTTCTGTTTTTCGGTTTCAAGTGCAGCCTCTGCTGCTTTCAGTTCTTTACTTTCGGCTTCAACAGCCTCCATCAGAGCAAGTATTTCGTCCTCGATGCTGTAGCGTTCCTTCTCTGTGGCTTCTATTTCTTTAAGGTGTGCCTGATACTCCTTGTTGGTTTTAATCTCTGAGGTGCGTGCCTTGAGTTTGTTAATCCGTTCGTTGATGTCGTCAAGCTCTCTTTCTTTGTCCCGCTTTTTTTTCTCTGTGGCTTCGAATTTCTGGCGCTGTTTGTCAAGGTTAGCCTTTGCCTCGTTAAGGGGTTTTTCCGCAGAGACCATCTTTAAGGGGATTTCTTTGATTAAAGAGCTTTTGGAGATAATTGTGGAGTCAAGGCTTTGGAGTTCGATAAGGAGTTTGAGTTTTTCGTTCACAGAACCTCCATACAGGGTGACAGCTAACGAGATGTATATCCTGTCTATTTATGGTGGGCCCACCAGGACTCGAACCTGGGACCAACCGGTTATGAGCCGGTAGCTCTACCAGCTGAGCTATGGGCCCTTTAGATTCAGTAGCTTGCCTCTATGCTGTGGTAGAGGGCAAACCTAAACCTTAATTTTATGTTCTATCGAGCCTCTGAGTCAAGTAGCTAATGGCAATTTCCTTTAGAATTACGGTTTTTCAAGAAAACTTCTCAGCCATTTGCTTCTTGACGGATGCTTCAGTTTTCTCAGTGCTTTCACCTCTATCTGTCTTATTCGTTCTCTTGTGACATCGAATTCCTGTCCTATTTCCTCGAGGGTGTGCGGGGTATCAGAGCCGATGCCGAATCTCCTCCTTAGAATTTTCTCCTCTTTAGGGCTGAGGGTGTCAAGCACCCTGTTTATCTGGGTTTTCAGGTCTTCAAGCAGTGCCACATCAAGCGGAGACGGTGCAGTCTTGTCCTCTATAAAGTCTCTGAGGGGATTGTCTTCCTCTTCCCCTACAGGGGTCTCCAGAGATATAGGTTCCTTGGAGATTTTCTGTATGCTCTTGACCTTTTCAACCGGCATTCTGAGTCTGGCTGCAATGTCCTCGGCCGCAGGCTCTTTACCAAGTTCCTGAACAAGTTCTCTTGTTGTTCTTACTATGCGGTTTATGGTCTCCACCATATGCACAGGTATCCTTATGGTTCTTGACTGGTCTGCCAGTGCCCGTGTTATTGATTGTCTTATCCACCATGTTGCGTATGTGCTGAACTTGTATCCCCTTGTGTACTCAAACTTGTCCACTGCCCTCATCAGTCCGATATTGCCTTCCTGGATAAGGTCTGGAAGGCTTAGCCCTTTACCCATGTGACGTTTCGCTATGCTTATTACAAGCCTGAGATTAGCCTCTATTAATTCTCTTTTTGCCTCTAAGACTTCTGCTTCCCCGTCTGTAATGGATTTAAATGCTTTTTCTATCTCGTCGGCAGGGATGCCCAGATTGGATACTATATCCTCCAGTTCTTTTTTCCACTGCAGGTAGTCTTTGCACCGGCTGACTGTCTCAGGGGATTTTCTCTTGGGGATGTCGTTGAGGCTGTCAATGTCTATACGTGCTGCTTTCAGCTTTTTTCTTGTCAGGGCAAGTTTCTTACGAAGTTCAATTGCCTTTTGCATTTCTCTTTTGATTTCTTCTGAAAATGCTATTACCACGTCTTCTCTGAGTTTAAGTTCGACGATTTTTTCGAGTATCTGGTCTCTGGTCTCAGACAGTCTGCGGAGGAGATTCTTACGGAAGGAAGCACTTGCCGTGTTTAGTTTTTTCTGGTATTTGTCTGCCTTTTCAGAGAGTTTTCTTATCTCCTCTGAGATGTCGTAGAATCTTTTTCTTTCTGCAAGCAGGTCTTCGCCTGTGAGGTAGTCTCCGTTTTGTGTTATGTCCACGAGTGGGGCTTCTCCTCGTTCCACCACCTCGCCCAGATGTATGAGCTTTTTGAGGGCAAACGGAAGGAGAAACAGGGCACTCATCAGTTTTTTCCTTCCAGCTTCTATCTTCTTTGCTATTGCCACTTCCCCTTCCTTTGTCAGGAGGGGTCTGCCTGCCATCTCCCTGAGATAGACCTTGATAGGCTCGTATTCTCCCTCAAAGAAGCTTTCTTTTGTTCCTTCTTCCTCTGGGTTTTCGATTTCTTCTTTTTCGAATTCGCCTTCTAATAGTTCTATGGTATCCTCCTGTCTGTCAAAGACGTCCATCCCGCCTCCTGCAAAAGTCTCTGTCTTTTAGACAGAAGACTTGTTAAAAGTTTGAGGTCGCCGGCAAGCTCTGCCGTCTTTATCCTTTCTTCAACCCGTTTCATTGTGATTTTCTTTATGCAGTCATCTATGTTTTTGTCCAGATTACTGAGGTCAAAGCCGGGGTTGAGCGAAAGTCTTGAAATCAGAGCGCGCTCTTCCTCTGTTTCAGAGGCAGTAAGAAGAGCATGAACAGTCTTATCTTCTAGAGAACTAAGTCTTTTGAAGACTTCTCTTACCACGTTGTCTTTGATGTCTTCGATAGGGACCCTGCTGAGTATCTCTTCTGTTTTCTCCGGTGCCTGGATTGCTGCACTTAAGAGCAATATCTCTTCGTTATACAGCATGGTTTTGGGTTTATTCCCGGTGATTGTTCCTGTTTTTTTGTAAGTGTTCAGCTTTTCTCTTATGTCACGTTCGTTTCTCCTTGTTCTGTCTGAAAGCTCTATGACGAGTTCGCCGGTCAGTATAGGGTCATTTACCTTTGCAATTATGGCGATTGCCTCGTTTATGGTGTCTTCCATCGGAGCGGATGAGCTTTTCAGGAGGAAGTCCACAGGCGAGCTTGCCTGGGATATAAGTCTTTTCATGTGTTCTGCGCCTTTTTCCCTGAGGATGCTGTCCGGGTCTTCGCCTTCAGGCAGGAGCAGAATCTTTGCTTTCAGCCCGTGCTCGAAGATTAAGGCTAAGGATCTTTTTGCAGCAGCTACGCCTGCCTCGTCGCCGTCAAAGACCAGAAGCACATTATTTGTAAAGCGGCGGAGTTTTTTAAGTTGTCCTTCTGTAAGAGAGGTGCCAAGCGGGGCAACTGCATTGCGTATGCCGTGCTGATGGCACATTATGGCATCGAGATAACCTTCCACAACAATGACAAAGTCTTTTTTCCTTATCTCTTCTTTTGCATTGTAGAGGGCATAGAGATTGTCTCCTTTTTTAAAAAGCACGGTGTCCGGCGAATTAAGGTATTTAGGCTGGGTGTTGTCCATGACTCTTCCGCCGAAGGCTATGACATCACTGTGCAGATTAAAGATTGGAAACATTATTCTTGCCCTGAAGATGTCATAGATGCCTTTTCCACCGGCGGAACAAAGTCCTGCCTGAAGTATCAGAGGGTCTTCAAACCCTTTGGCCTTAAGCCGGTTGTAAAGGTTATGCCAGCCTGCAGGCGCATAGCCGATGGAGAAGTCTTTCTGTATTGTCTCGGCGATTCCTCTGCGCTTAAGATACGCCTTTGCTGTTTCAGAGCGGGCAAGGGTTTCCATAAAGAAGCCCAGAGCCTCTTTTTGCATGGCTCTTATAGTCTCTGTGTCCTTGCGCCCGGCAGAGTCCTGAGACCTGAGTCTTACCCCTGCTTTTTTTGCAAGCAGGTGCAGGGCTTCACGGAACGAAAGGGATTCGTATTTCATTACAAAGCCGAAGATGTCACCGCCTGTGCCACAGCCAAAACAATGAAATATCTGTTTCTGAGGGCTTACCATGAAAGAAGGTGTTTTTTCCGTGTGAAACGGGCAAAGCCCTTTGTAGTTCTGCCCTGCCCTCTTAAGCGGGATATAGTCGGATATAAGCTCTACGATGTCAATTCTGTTTTTTATTTCGTCGAGTATACCGTTGGATTGCATAAATTTTTTATTATCTTATCCGCCTGTAGCTTTAAAAACGAAGAGGCTCTCACGTTTTAATCACTTTAATCACTGATTTGGAGTTTAGAGGGTTTAGAGCCTGTTGTCAAGGGGTCACAAACCCTTTCTCCATGATTTTTTTCACGCTGCTGTTTGGCAAGGGAAAAAGCTCTATGTCAGCCTGCTTATTCTTCTGAAACCTGAGCATTCGAGTATCTCAAGGGGGGATTCCTTAGAGAGCTCATCGAGCAGGAGGTTCAGGCCCAAGTTGTCGCTTGATATGTGCCCTGCGATTACGACGTTGATGTGGTTTTTCTCAGCCTCTTTGCGATGCTCGTCACTCAGGTGCATTGCCACTATGGTGTTTATACCACTCTGTGCAATGCTTTCGAATATCTGTTTTGAGCCTTCTGTGCCGCCTGTCATGTCAACGAAGATTTTACCTGCCTTTCTTTTCTGTGAGCCGACGAGTATTTTTGGTCCTGCACCGTTCTTTGCAGCTTCTCTGTATTCCGGAATTTCCCGCAGGATATCCATGATATCTGAGACCCTGTAAGGCTTTTTCTCGTCAAAGAGCCTCTGAAGGTAGGTGGCTACCATGTTGTCAGCTGGTGTATGAAGGCATAAAAACGGTATGCCGAGAAGTTTTGCTGCGTCCACGGCTCTTGTATGGTTTACAGGCATGAGCTTTCTTTCCACTTCTTTAATTCTTCCTTCCATGAGGTCTTCAGCCGTGCTTATCGGCACGCCGAAGCGGTGCAGAATATCCGCCTGCATATGCATGACTGCATAGAGGTTTGCATATGCTCTGCCTTCCGGATGGTGTGATAGCAGAAGGTCAACGGCATCTCCCCGCTGTTTCAGCGCATTAAACAATAGAACCTCTTCGCCCTCTATGTCTATTCCCACGAGGACGCAGCGCACCTCTTCCTCGCCTGTGCCGCTCAGGATTCTTGAGTCAGAGTAGGGGTTTTCGAGAGACTCCTTGTCGAAGAACTCCTTGTCCTTGTCTTTCAGGTCTTCGTAGTCCTTTTTTCGTGCCTCAAGCTCTTTTAGAACGAAGTCTTTTCCTCGGGGGTCGTTCTCGATGCCGATTGCAATAGCTTTTTCGTAAAACTCTCTGAGTTTCACACCGCCTCCCTTACTTCAGAGCCTCTCAGTCAAACCACTACCTGGACATGGCAGCCTTGAGCCTTCGGAGGGCTTTCTTACGGGCAGCCAGTGCCTTCTTCTTACGCTTGACACTCGGCTTCTCATAGTGCTCCCTCTTCTTTACCTCCGAAAGTATCCCTTCCCTCTCGCACTGCCGCTTAAACTTCTTAAGGGCAGCCTCAAAGGACTCACCTTCTTGCACCTTTACAGAGGGCATTCATCTCTCACTCCTCCCTATTGAGAAAATAAAGTAAACTAAACTTTACCAATAAATACAGCCAACTGTCAAGAACTTGGGGTATTTTTTCAGGCCAGAGGGGTCAGAGCCCCCATTGTCCCGTCTTTAAGTATATATATTGTATCAGTAGCGGCTCTCAGGAATTCAAGGTCATGGCTTGCTATAACATAGGTATTTGCATGTTCTTTAAGGTATCCTAAGAGTTTTTCCGTGGCCTCCCTGTCGAGTCCGGCGGTTGGTTCATCAAGGAGGAAGCACTCAGGCTGCATTGCAATGACTGAAGTCAAGGCTACAAGTCTTTTCTGTCCGGCTGAAAGCCTGTGTGTTATCTCTTTTTCCAGTCCTTTCAGGTCAAGTCTTTCGCAGCTTTCCCTTACAATCTGCCTTACCTGCTCGCGGGATTTCCCAAGGTTCAGGGGGCCAAAGGCGATGTCCTCTTCCACTGTAGGGCAGAAAAGCTGGTCGTCTGAGTCCTGAAACAACAGTCCTATCCTCTGCCTTACTTCCATGAAGTCTTTTTCCCTTACCCTGACTTTTCCAAAGACCTTAATCTCCCCTGAAGCCGGCTTTAAAAGCCCCATTATCAGGTGAAACAGCGTGGTCTTTCCGCTTCCGTTAGGACCAATAATGCCTATCCTCTGACCTTTTTTCAGGGAGAAATTAAACCCCTTGAACACTTTCTTTCCATGATGGTAGCTGAAGCTCAAATCCCTTATGTCTATCATATTTTCTTTACAGCCCCCTCTTTCTTTAAAAATTACCGATAACCCCCAAGGAGATTATTGCAAAAGCCATAAAGACTCCGAAGACTATGTCTTCTTTTCTGAGCCTGAAATGGCTCATCAAAAGGAACTGTCCTTTGAACCCCCTGCAAAGCATTGCCTTGTAAATTCTTTGAGACCGTTCATAGCTTCTTACGATGAGCATACCCACAAGATAGGCGTATGTCCTGTAGGTATGCATGTTCGAGCGTGCCCTGAAACACCGTATTTTCATTGCATTTCTCAGCCTGGTGTATTCCTCATGCAGAACGCTTATATACCGGTAGAAGAAAAAGAAAAGGTGGACGAGTTTGTCCGGCACCTTGAGGTGCACGAGGGCATGGGCAAGGGAGAAGACCTCGGATGTCCCGAGCACAGCAATGGTTGCAAGCACAATGGCGTTTGTCTTAAGTGTAATGGAAAGCACATAAAGAAGCCCTTCACGGGTTGCGCTGAAAGCACCTATGCTCAGGACCTCAGTGCCCGGATAGCTGAAAGGCAGAAACACCCAGAGCATAAGGACGAACACGTTTACAGCTGCAAGACGGCTTAAAAGTCTCTTCAGGTTAAGTCTTGCAATGACGGCAAGAAGGCTTGCAATGATTAGTCCGCCCAGAGGTCCTTTCAGCCCGTGCATGAGGGCGATGACAAAGATAAAAGGTATCACGGTTATGAACTTCACCCTTGGGTCAAGCCTGTGAAGATATGAACTGCCCTCTGCAAATTCCTCAAGATGCAAGGTTATAAATCTCCTTTTTATTCAAGTATATAGCCATCCGCCAGATTTTCAGGAAGAAGGGGGTTTGCGTCCCCTTTTAAAATAAAGAGCCAGACCCATAAGCCCTATAATATAGCCTATTCCGCCCAGCACTTCTGTAATCCCTGGCCTCTGTGTGGCTTCGTTTATCTGAAGAAGCATCCGGGTAATGGGTTTGAGTTTTCTGTCCAGGACTCTTTCAACAGCCGCCTCGACCTCGGAAAGATTCGTTTCTGTTTCAACAGTTGTTTTTACGTCAGGGGCATCGATTCCTTGCAGTTCTTCTTCAGTAAGGGTATAGGAGTTCTGATGTCCTGTGCCTGCATGAAGGATGAGTTTAAGCGGTGCAACCTTCGGAATCTTAAATGAAAACTGCCCTTGTGCGTCAGTTTTCCCCTCGAGGAGTTTTTCACCTGTTTTTTCGTCGAACACCTCGATAAGACAGCTACGGCAGCGTGAGCCGTCTGCGAAATAGCCCTCGGAAAAGACCATACCGTCCTCTGCATAGGCGTAGATGTTCACTTTATGTGCATAGGACCGGGCAGGCGATAAGATGACAACAATAGTGAGTAAAAGAATCCATGATTTCATCTGGCGACCTCCAGGATTTCGGGTTTTACTTTTTTCAGAAATATGACAGTGAAGGCGGAGATGATGCCTTCTATGAGCATGACAGGCAGGTGTGCAGCTACAAGCACCTTTGCCACATTAATAAAACCTTCTCCAGTGCTTACAAGGGACAATGCGATAAGAAGGATTCCGGCAGCTATGCCTGATGCCCCTGCCGCAAACCCTGAGATAGCACTCACAATTTGCCTGCCTTTTCGGGCAGGCATATTAAAGAGATAATATGCGATGACAGCAGGGGCTGCCATGTTGAATGTGTTTACGCCAAGTGAGGTAAAGCCTCCGAACTGGAAAAGCAGCGCCTGAAGCGTAAGGGCGACGAGTATTGAGGGAAAGCTCATCCAGCCGAGCAGTATGCCCAGAAGCCCGTTAAGCACAAGATGAACGCTTGCAGGACCCACTGGCACATGTATTAACGATGCCACAAAGAAAGCGGATGACATGACTGCGACCTTAGGTATGTCTTCATAAGCCATTTTTTTAAGCCCCACAGCCACACCGCCTGCTGTAAGCAGGGCACCGCTAAGAAGCACAGGTGCCGAGAGCACTCCTTCTGATATATGCACGGCTACCTCATTTCCCTGGTGTGCACCCAGATTACCGCCCCTGTCTCAACCGGATATTCCCTGCCTTTGTGCTTGAGTTTATAGTCAGCCTCCGTAAGGGCAGCGAATCCCCACCAGCCTGCTTTGGGCATTGCATATGTGAACACTCCGTTTTTGTCGGCTTTTATAACCTGAGTTATATACGGGTCTGAGGGCGCCTTTGTCTTTCCGTCTTGGTTGTAGTATTCAACCTCTACTTCTGCATAAGGCACAGGCTTGCCGTTTACCTTTACTATACCCTGAAATACATTACCTGCCCAGAGACCATAAGGTCTTGTAAGAGGCACTATCTCCGCGGGAAGCCCTACCTCTGTATCCCATCCTTCCTCCATACCAAGGGCGTTTACAACAACCTTTGTGTAATGGATGATAAATATCTCCTCTGCAGGCTCCCAGTAAGGTGCAGGCTCGACATAAAATATATGGTCACCAGGTCTTTTAACCCTATAGATAGTTTCCCACACGGTAAAACCCTTGACCTTTCCTGCCTTAAGCGCAGAAAGCAGGTCATGTTTCCTGCCGTTTATCAAGACTCCGAATGCCCTTGGCTTTGCCATTTCCATGTAGTGGCCTTCAAACGGGTGTATGAATTTGACTTCTATGCGCAGTTTTTTACTGTCTTCCTTTGAGACAATGTCATCAGAGGGAATTATCATTCCAAAGTGCGCCTGTGCTGAAGATACAAAAAACGTCAGTATCAGAGCGATTAATGCTGCGGATAAAAATGTTCTCTTCATGGTATTTGCCTCCGTGTTAAAACCTTAATGCAACGCCCAGGAGGGCGGTGAAGTCAGTTTCAGGCTTGTTAAGCCCTGCCTTAAGACCGAAGTCGATATCAAGATTTTCGGATATGCAATATATCAAGCCTCCTAAGACAAAGGCTGGATGCGTGTTTGAGGACTTGTCAGGGTTTCTTTCCACGCCGATATTTCCCACTGCCTTAAGATTTCTGGCAGTCTCAACTTCTACAGCTGCAGAGGCATGCCATATGTCTTTTCTGTTTGCGTCTTTGTCTGCCTGGAGCTTGTATTCGTTATGAGTGTAGCCGAGGTTCAGGTGGAATGCCCATGGTTCAGCTTCTTTGGTTGTTATAAACACGAGGGCATAGGAAGCCCTGCCGTTTCCAAGCCCCTTGTTTTCGTCTCCAGTGGGCAGTGTAAGCCCTGGCTTCAGGGCGAAGCTCAAGCCGTCTTTTTCATAGAAGCGCCATTTAAGCTCAAGGGATATGTCAGAGATTCCGTTTTCATCAGAGGTCTCGACTCCGCTTTCTTCAGTCTTTGACCATGCATACGGCAGGCTTAATACGATGTCTGTGCTGTCTGTAATCCCTGCGGACAGAGCTGCCGACACCTCAGTGCCTGTCTGTTTGGTTTCTGCCTCTTTGTCATATGTGAATTCACTGGTTATCTCAAGCTGAAACTTTCCTTTGCCCTGCGTGCCGGTGTCGTCCGTCACAAGCGGATGAGCTGCAAAGCCGTCTGCCGTTAATAAGACAAAGATTAGAAGAAAAAACCACACCTTAAATCTGAGTCTGAAGTGTTGAAAACCCATATTCTGCCTCCCTCCGTAATACATTTTTAAAATTCGTGCTACTTAGTGTTAAAAAAATTATTTTATGTCCTTGCCTGTTGTGGTCAGTGTGAGTTTTCCGTGTTTAACTCCTTTTGTGCCTATAAGTTTGTCTGCGATTTTTTTAATGTCTTTTCCTCTGCCTCTTACGACGAGGACTTCAAGGCAGTTATGCTCGTCGAGGTGTATGTGCATGGTGGAGATAATGGCTGAATGGAAATGGTGCTGNAGGTCTGTAAGGGTATCGGTGAGTTCCCTTGTGTCATGGGAGTAGACCAAAGTGATAGTNCCTGCTGTTTCTTCTGTGCCTGCTTCCCATTCCTCTTTAACGAGCATGTCTCTTATGAGGTCTCTTATGGCTTCACTCCTGTTGGAATAGCCTTTTTTGGCAATGAGCCTGTCGAATCTTTTTAAGAGTGCGTCGTCCAGTGATATGCCGAATCTTGCCGTTGCCATAGTGTTACTTTTTTGTATTTAGTGTTACCATATTTGGGTTTTTTTGTCAAGTTTTTTATGTGTAGGGTTCTGTCCCAAACTCCTTGCTACTTTTTGCTCGCCCAAAAAGTAGCGCAAAAAGGGCGCCCCATGAAAATTTCTGTACAGCTTACTCGGTCTGCCTCCGGTAAAATTTTTTAAACTCAACCCTTCGGGTTTCAGACACAAAAAATTTTTTAACCCTCCGGCAGCCCTCGCAAGCCTGAAATTTTCAAAGGGGGGTTATAAGGTTTTGGATTTAGGGACTCTGCCCCAGACCCCGGTTCTTTTTTTACTTGGTGGCACAGCCACTTTTAAGAGTGCTTCAAGCGTATATTAAAAAAGGGGTCTATGACCCCCTCCGGTCTCCTTTATGAACCTGAAATTATCAGATGGGGATAAAGAGGGTTAGTCTTTTGATTTCTGGGGCTTGCTCAGCTTGTATTTTTTTACAAGTGCCTGAAAGTTGGTTCTTTGCATTCCAACGTCTTCAGCTGCTTTTGTAATGTTCCACTTGTTTCTCTTAAGGGCGCTTAAGACGAAGGACTTTTCGAGTTCTTCGACTGATTTCTCTCTCAGGGCTTTCTTTTTTTCTTTTAACTCCTCGATGGTTCTTGGGATATCTTCTGATTCTGGTTCTTCAGGAAGTATAATGTCTTTGGGGCTCAGGGTTTTGCCTTTTGCGAGTATTACTGCCCTGTGTATGATATTTTCCAGTTCTCTTACATTGCCAGGCCAGTCGTAAGCCATGAGGCGTTTCATAGTTTCGAGGGCAATGTGTGTGACGTTTTTCCCTGTCTCCTCATTGTATTTTTTAAGAAAGTGGTATGTGAGGGCAGGGATATCTTCTTTTCTGTCTCTTAAAGGCGGGACGTGGATTGGGAAGACGTTGAGCCTGTAAAACAGGTCTTCGCGGAAGTGTCCTTCTTTTGTCATTTTTGCGAGGTCTTTATTTGTAGCAGCGATGACTCTTATGTCTGCCTTGACTGTAGTTTTGCCGCCTATGGGTCTGAATTCTTTTTCCTGAATGACTCTCAGGAGTTTTGCCTGTGTTGAAAGCGGCAGTTCTCCTATCTCGTCGAAGAAGACGCTTCCGCCGCTTGCAAGCTCAATAAGTCCTTTTTCAGTTGTTACTGCACCTGTAAATGAGCCTTTTGTATGTCCGAAGAGTTCTGATTCGATGAGTGTATCCGGGATGGTGCCGCAGTCAACTGCCATAAATGGTCCGTCTCTGCGTGGGCTGTTGTAGTGTATTGCTTTTGCCACGAGTTCTTTTCCTGTGCCGCTTTCCCCTGTTATCAGCACGGTGCTTCCTGTGGGTGCAACTGTTGCAATGAGTTCAAATACTTTCTGCATTGCTTTGGAGTTTCCGATGATGTTTTCGAGGCTGTAGAGGGCGTGCACTTCTTTTCTGAGTCTCAGGTTTTCGATAAGAAGTCTTTTGCTTTCGAGGCATCGGCTTACTACGTTCTGGAGTCCCTCAGGGGTGAACGGTTTTTCTATGTAGTCGTATGCTCCGTGTTTGAGTGCCTCCACTGCTGTTTTTATAGTTCCGTAGCCTGTTATTATTATGACTTCGGTTTCAGGTGCGATTTCTTTGACCTGTTTCAGCACCTCGAGCCCATCTATATCAGGCATTCTTAGGTCTGTAAGCACGAGGTCGAAGTTTTTTTGCTGGATTTCTTTAAGTCCTGCTTTCCCGCTTGATGCTGTACTTACGGCGTAATCTTTGAGTATTCTTTTGGCACTTGTCCTTATTATTTCCTCATCGTCGATTACCAATACTGTAGGCTTTTCCGGCATCAGTTAGCGAGTGCTTCTTTGACTGCGGCGAGCAGTCCGTCGGGTGTAAAAGGTTTCTCTATATAATTAAAAGCACCCATTTTAATGGCTTTTACAGCAGTCTCTATTGTGCTGTAGCCTGTAATCACGATAATTTTTGCCTGAGGCTGTGTCTTCCGGATGTTTTCGATGACTTCCATACCGTCCATGTTAGGCATTTTCAGGTCTGTGAGTATGAGGTCATAGGATTTTTCCTTGACGAGTTTTAGTCCTTCGAGTCCGTCTGCTGCGACGTCCACAGTGTAGCCCTCAGGTGTAAGAGCCCGCTGGCAGCTTATCCTTACGATTTCCTCGTCGTCTATTACGAGGATGTGTTTCTGTTCGCCCATTACTTGCCCTCCTGGGTGCTTTTGTGTTCCGGTTCAGCAACCGGCAGCCTTATTAAGAAGGTCGCGCCTTTACCGGGTTCGCTCTTTGCTATGATATCTCCTCCGTGTCTTTTGACGATGCCGTAGCTTACAGGCAGACCAAGCCCTGTGCCTTTGCCCACAGGCTTTGTTGTAAAGAAAGGCTCGAATATCTTATTCATGTGTTCAGGCGGGATTCCAGGTCCTGTGTCTGTGAATTCTATCTCGACGTACTGTTTGCTCGGGTCTGTCTCATCCGTTACGGTTCTGGTTATTATTTTTATTGTGCCGACGTCATTCATTGCGTCCGCAGCATTCGTAAGCATATTCAGGAAAACCTGCTGTATCTGGTTGGGGTCGGCTATCACAGAGGGCAGTTTTTCAGCAAGGTTGATTGCAAGTTGTATGTTATGAAATTTTGCCTGATTTTTGACCATGGCGATTGAGCTTTCGAGCAGGTCATTAATGCTTATCTGTATTTTCTCTGATGTGCCTTTTCGTGCGAATCCGAGCAGTCCTTTGATTATTTTTGAGCATCTGTTTGCCTGCTCGATGATGACGTCGAGGTCTTCGGCATCCTGTTTGTTGTCAGGCGGAATGCGTTTTCGCATCAGGTGGGCAAAAGTAACGATGCCTGTAAGAGGACTGTTCAGTTCGTGTGCGATGCCTGCCGCCATTCTACCCAGAGATGCCAGTTTTTCAGCATCTATGAGCTGTTCCTGTGCTTTCATTATCTCAGCGGTCTTTTTCTCTACTTCTGCCTGCAGTGCTTTTGTCCAGTCCTCCATGTGTTCTCTGTATCTTTTAATGTCTTGTGCCATTGAGTTGAATGTGCGTGCCAGAAGTCCCATTTCATCCTTTGTATTTATCTCTATGGGGTGGTCAAAGTCTCCTTTTGCAAGTCTTTTCATTCCTTCTTCCATGAGGGCAACAGGCTTTGAGACAAATTTATACAGAATGATGCACAAAAATACAGATATTAAGACTACGAACACAACGCCGAACAGCAGTGTGCCTATGAGGCTTTGCCGGCTTGCTGCTTCAATCTCCCTGGCGCTGAAGTTCGTCTGCAGAACGCCAAGCACAGGCTCGGTTTCAGGGTGATAGTGGCATGAGGCTTTATAGCATGAAGGCTCATTAAAGATAGGAGTAAGAAGTTTTACTTCCTTTGAGCCATCCGGGTCAGTGATTATCTGGGGAAAGCTTTCTTTCCCTTTGAGGACTTCAAGCATTGTGGCATCTTTTTCTATCTTCAAGCCTATTTCTGATTTGTTTGATGCATAAGCTACTCTTCCGTTTTTGTCGAATATCCTTATATGCAGAACGTCTTCTCTTGCTCCCAGTTCCTCGATGGTCTCCTGTATGACCTCACGCTGGGCAGTGAGCATTCCGTAGTGCAGTCCTCTTTTGATAAGGTCGGTAGAGAAGCGCACGTAATTTGTAAGATTTTTGAACATGATTTCCTTTTCATATTTGACAAGCACATATCCAAAGAGGATACTGCCTGCGGACATGAGGATGCCTACGGTAAGAATCAGCTTGCCTGCAAGAGAATGAAGAGATTTTCTAAACTTTACCACATCGTAATTTTAATAAAATTCACTCAGTGGATTCAAGGACAGATAGACTATGTAATTCGTTACACACTTCGGAAGTCAATTACACAGTTATTGCAGGGCATCTGGAATGTCACAGGAAAAAATTTAGAAAAATCATGCACTTAGGTATGAATGTTTTTTTCAAAAGCGGTGGTATAATACTTGCAAATATAAATTGCAGGAGTGATAAGAGGTATGGCAAGGTTCATAAAAAAGCTGGGCAACAGGGGCGTTACGCTGATTGAGCTGGTGATAACACTGGCGATTGTTGGAATTCTTGTAATACTTGGTGTGAATTATATGGATGGAGTTGTGGCGAAATATAGGCTGGACAGCGCTGCAAAGGACATGGCAGGCAGGATAAAGCTTGCAAAGATAGTAACCATTACAAGGAATACTGCAGTTACCATATTTGTCAACTCAACGGACAGCACATATTACGCTTTTTTCGACAAGGATGAAGACGCGGCAAAGGACGCCGCAGAAGACTATGTTAATCTTGACAATGGGAGAGTGACTACGCTGGATATTGCGACTAAAAGACTTCATGACAGTGTAACGATATCTGCTGTGAACTTCGGTACAACAACACCTAATTCGCTTACATTGAGACCTCCTTCAGGACTGCCGAATACGAGTCTTCTTACAGGCGTAGTAAACGGTGTTGTGTGCTTTAAGGCGACGGTTGATGATACCGTCGAGTATCGCAGGGTAACTATCAGTTCAATAGCAGGCAGGGTGAAACTCTGGAGAGGCACCAGCGGCAATTGCACTGATGATTCCGTATGGGAGGAAGCTCTATGAATGTGATGATGGACAATAGAGGGTTTAGCCTTGTAGAACTTATGATTGCCTTGCTGATTCTTGCCATTGGGCTTTTGGCGGTTGCCCAGATGCAGATACTTTCCATACAGGGCAGTACTGGCTCAAGCAGAATCACTGAGGCTACACATCTTTTGCAGGATGAGATCGAAAAGTTCAGACAGCCCAGTGCATTCTTAAAGATAAGGACTGCCACCGGCTTTACGAACTCGGCAATGCATGACCATCTTATTGACAGAAATCCAGGCAATAATAACGACCTGGACAGCACAACAAGCTACGACTATGCTGAGACGATTGTCATGCCGCCGAGAAACAACGAGTATACACGATATGTAAATATAAAGAATATCTGTGATGGTCCTTCTTATACTTCTTGTAGCGACTATGATGTCCTCATGAAAGAGGTTAATGTCATAGTGAAATGGGTAGAGGGGGGCATAGAACATAAAATATCTTCCAGAACTATCGTTTCTGGAAAAGACAGGGAGTTTTTCTGATGAGAGCAAAAGGAAACAAAGGTGTTACATTGGTAGAACTTCTTGTGGTTGTGGCGATACTTTCAATAGTTATCAGTCTTATATATGCGATTTTTATAAGCCAGATGCGGTCTAAGTTCTGGCAAGACCAGGTAGTCGCTATGGAGCAGGAGATGAGGGCGAGTATGAGTATGCTCGCCAACGAATTACGTACTGCAGAGGCTATTACAAACAGCGTAGGCGCGGCATTTTCACCTATTACCATCTCGAGCACACAGATATGTTTTACAGGGCAGTATGACACGGACTCGAACAAAGACTGGGTAATATATTCCTACGACAGTGCTTCAGGAACACTGAAGAGAAAGACAGGGGATGTCAGTTATACAGACCCTGCCACTGTAGCCTTCCAGCCTGTTGCTACAGGTATAACTAATGTTACTTTTGTTTATTTTGATGCCAGTGACTCTCCAATGAATAAGGATGTTCTTACAGGCGAGATGACAACATTAAATCAAGATGATGTAGACGACATAAGGAGAGTTGAGATATGGTTGGCNGCTGAAACAGCAAGAGAAAACCCTAACACAGGTAAAAAACTTGAGCGGACGTTAAGGACGAGTGTGAAGTTAAGGGGCGAGAAGACCTGGGGCGTTTCTGGCTCAGGCTGTGGGATACTCGAGATGCAGATAGACCGTACAGACTTGTCCTTTTGCGATGGCGATACTGCAACCCTTACAGCGAAACTTTGGGATCTCGAGGGACATCCGGAAGATGGTATTGTAACACTGTCTGCTACTGACCTTACTTTTACACCGAGCAATATAATAAATACAACTGTTAGCAGCTCTGTTACGGTCAGTGGTCCTTCCACTGTTCCCTCGGGAACGTATATTGAGATAGTTGGTGCGTGGAAGCCTGCGAGCTGTTCCTATGACATTATAACTTCAAGGACTATACAGGTTACAGCAGGACAGCCTTACAAGATTGCTCAGCTGGGTGCAAGTACAGCAAGTCTTAGGACGTGTTCAAGTCAGTGCCCTGGGCAGAGTTCCAACATAACTGCAAAGGTAGAGGACGCCTGTGGGAACCCTGTAAAAGACATTAATGTGGATTTCGAGGTTATCTCAGGCGGTGGCAGTTTCGAGGGCGGTGTCACCATCACAAACGCTGTGACAGATAATGAGGGTAAGGTAACTGTTACGTATTATCCTCCTGATTATATGGGGGGGGCTACAAGTGCAACTGCAGTTGTGCAGGCGAGCAACACTACGGACCTTACATCAACAGACCCTGCGGATACGACAAAGACCGTGGATATAGCCCTGTCTCCGTGCGACCCAACCCACATAGTTGTTACATCAAAGACGCCTGACCCGTTTACTTTTGAGGAATGTCCAGGGGAAGGGGGCACGCTTGTCTCTCAGGTTCGGGACGCTTGCGAAAACCCCATCTCCGGAGAAGAATCTAACCTCAGTGCTACTCTGGACCCTTCCACCGCCGGAACACTGTCCAGCATAACCGAGGATCCGGTGGGTTCAGGCTCTTACAGTCTTGTTTACAACACACCTGCCGCCTGCGGAGGTGGTGGCTTGGCAGATATAACCATAGCCCATACTGCTGGTATATCCAATGCTGAGTCGGTCACACTCACTGAGTGCACTCTGCCGAATGTCTCTATAGCCGTTTCCGACCTTGCTACGAATGGTGACGGTGAAACAGGAATCCCTGCTGGCTGCAGCGACGAGGCACATCAGGCAACGGTTACTGCAACAGTAACCGTCAACGGCTGCGTGCCTGCTCCTACAACAGCGGATGTGACATTCGTGGTGACATCAAGTGGTGGCTGGTCGAACAACGGCAAGTGGTATGAAAACGGGCAGACCTCGTATACCACCACAGCAGATGCACCCGGAATATTCATAGCCCATCTTATGAGTGATGCTGCAAGGGTAGGCGATGTCCTTACGATAACCGCCATAGCTAACATACCCGGCTACAGTGCCTCTTACAGCGATACTTATCAGGTTGATGTAATCAAGTCGGATGCAGAGGTCAACTTCTATACTGATAACACTTACTCTACTGTAGCCACATACTACGATGTGCCGTATGTAACCCCAGAAGAGACAGGCAGTATATACCTTCAGGTGGTGGACTGCGATGAGGATGCGGACACTCGTAGCACAGAAAGCATTAGTGTAACACTTGAGAGTTATGACTCAACCGGGATTATTAACACCCTTACTGTCACTCTGAATGAGGCGGATGTGGATGCAGGGATTTTCAATGGCGTGATTGAAATGAAGAGGACTGAAGATATAGGGGTTTTGTATGTTAATAAAGGCGGCGAGATAATCGCCTCGTATCAGGACGACGATGATACGGTGGATACTGCCTCTGCATCTGTCGTGCTTTCTGGCTGTAAGGAGCTTAAGATTGTAGATTCCTCTGGTGTGGAGCTCTCTGAAGTCACACCAGACCTTGAGCCTTATGATTCGACGTATCCTGACGGTCCCAGTGCTTTTCATCTGATAGCAAACATACCGGCTTTCAGCGGTGACGGTATAACCAACTCTGTCGGGATACACACGTGTTCCAATGGGGATAATGACTCTGTAAACCTTGCAGAGGATGGTGATACCGGGCGCTTGATAATCAACAGCGCCGCGCACACAAGGGACTATATATATGTAGGTGAGGGTACAAGCTATCCTGAGCCGGACGGAGACGGCAGCGTGGGCATAAGAGTGACATCTTCCCCGGATACGATAACCATAATCTATCCTGATGTAAGCACCACCTGCGATACAAATCACGATGATGTGATAAATTTTGGCTGTTCGGCAACCATTAGCGTGAAAGATATAGACAGCCCTACAGTGACCTTGACACCTCCTCCATCTCCACTTTCAGGCACAGTCTCATTCAGCATCGATGCTAATGACGGTACAGGCACGATAACAGATGTCAGTTTATACTTGCGGTGTATATCAGGCTCCTGTACCGCAGGCACGGTGTATACTGTTAAGACATACACACCGAATGCTTCCTCTTACTCGGTCACCGACAGCTTTGATTCATCACTTTACCCTGACGGAAGCTATGCCATATATGCAGAGGCTACCGATTCAAGGGGCAACACCGGCAGCTCAGGGGAAACCGAGATAACAATCTCCAACACGTGCCAGTTCAACCCGCTCACTGCGGCGAGGAATATGGACGATACAGTGACCGTTAGCGGAACATTCCTCCTGAACGGTAGTGCTGCTTCAGTAAGGCTTAGCATCCTCGCATCAGATGGAACCACAAGTGATAGCTTTAGTGCGAATGACCCTGACGGGTCGTTTAGCTGGACCTCGACGAAGAGCTTCTCCGGGTCTACAATCACCGTGACTGTAGACGGCTCGCACGGCAGTTGCTCTACAACGAAAGTACTTACGGAAGGAGTGGACTTTTAGTGATATTTAAGGAGGTGAGATAAGATGAAAACGTTTAAGCTCATAAACAATGAGTCAGGGATAGCGCTTATCATCGCCCTTACGATATTGCTTGCGCTTACTGTGCTCGGAATTGCTGCGTTGACCACTACCAATCTTGACATCATTATCTCAAGCAACGAGCGCATGTCTTATGAGGCGCTCCAGCTGGCAGACGCAGGAATAGACAGGGTGCTTGCAGACCTTTTAAAAGACTTTGCAGATACCTCCGATGACAATGCGGACAAATGGGCAAACGACAACTTCTATACACTTGCCTACGGTAAAATTACACTGCCTTCGATTTATCATCCTTCTTTTGCCAATCTTGCCAGTTGTGGAAGCAGTTTCAACTGTCCGTCAGACAGTGAGTGGGCGACCTATGGCGTTGACCCTTATGGTGGCATTCAGCCTCTTGGGGAAAAAGGCGGTTACAAAGTCTTGATAATGCGCGACGCAAATAACGACAAAGAGGTGTATGCTCTTTCAAGGGCGTGGCTTGACAGAACCACTGCTGGAACAGACTCAGGCGGAACACTGGCAAGCGCAGACAAAAGAGTGCTTCTTTATCTTAAAGCCGTGAGAACTTCCCCGTGGGATAGTGCTATATTTGCAGGCTCAGGATACTTAGGCACGGTTATAAACGGGAACATAAATATAGCAGGCACGATTCACATTCTCGGCACAGGGCAGACAGGAGATGTTCTTGCCCTGTCAGGAACCGCCCTGGTAAGCAACACCTATGAGGGAGTACCAGAGTTTTCAGACACTGTCTATGTACAATACAGGATCCCTCCTGAGCCGGTTATCAACGGTAAGAAAGACCTTCAGGCGTATGTGAGGATTAAAAACGGTACTGCTTACATAGCAGGTAATGCCCATCTTGGCCAGGCTGATACAGTGGCAGATGAAAAACGAACACTTGCAGGTATTTACATTACCGACGGATTTTCTGACGACACAAAGGATAGTGTCTTAAAGACCAACATATATGCAGACAACTACGACTACAATATTCATGGGCGACAGCCTGAGGATTATGACCTCGGTGATAAAATCCAGATGCCGTCCATGAGTGATGAATACAAAGACCCTACTACAGGTATCGTTTACAGCAGCTACTCAGCGTTTGTGAATGCTACTGCACTCAGGGTGATACCGAGTAATTGCAAGATTAACACTGCCAGTTTTACATGTAAAGACCCGGACGGCAATGTGGTTGACTGCTCTACAGGTGTAAACGGCAATTCTTTCCAGATGACCGGTGACTCCTTGACGATAAGCGGCTTGGTGGCTTTCAGGAGTGAGGACCTGCCCGGCTGTGCGGACATCGAGTTCGATGGCAAAGATTACTCCACAATGACTTATACGGGAAGAGGGACAATATATACCGATCTGAATGTTGAGATGGAGCAGAGCCTTGTGCCGGCAGGACAGTTTGCAACAGAAGATGTTGTTGGTATTGTGACCTCCGCTAATATACACGTCAACCCTAAGTCGAAGAGTGAGATTATGGCAGCTCTGTACGCTGCAAACACCATTGCAGTCAGCTACCAGACTGTTTTTGCAGGAACACTCGTCTCCAATTACTTCGACTTGACACAGGTGCCGACAATACTTCAGGTGCCTGAACTTTCAGATAATTTGCCGCCAGGAATGATTGCATCAGAGCCTGTTTACAGTCTTGCAAAGGTTATCAGAAAAGAGCAGTGGTAACTTTTTTTGCCCCTCTATACAAGCCTACAGAAGAATGCCCTCGACAAGAGGGCATTCTTATCTTTAGAATAAGAGGCAAGGTAGGCTTAAAATGTCAGAGACTGCATTTCTTGTAATAGGCATCCTCTTAGGCGGAACAGTCGCATGGGTTCTGCTTAAAGGACGGCTGGAAAAGACTTATTCGGAAAAGCTCAAAGACGCAGAGAGCAAGAGAGCAGCTTCCGAAGCACTTGTAACTGAGCTTAAGCACCAGGTTGCGCAAAAAGACTCTGAACTTAGTGAAGTCCGCAACAACCTCGTGAACGAAAAACAGGTAAGTGCTGCTTTAGAGGCAAAGTATCAGGAGACAGAGAAGAACCTTAAGGAGCAGAAGACCCTTCTTGAGACCATGAAAACAGAGCTTTCGGATACATTCAAGGCGCTGTCTTCTGCCGCGCTTGAGGCAAGCAGTGAAAGCTTCTTAAGGCTGGCTTCCGAGCATCTGGGCAAGATAATCGCTGATACAAAGGGCAAGCTCGGAGAACATCAGGCGGCAATAGACGGTTTGATAAAACCACTTCAGGAGACACTAAGAAAATACGAAGAGCAGATACATGCAATAGAAGTTAAGAGGAAACAGGACTACACCAGTCTTGACGAGCAGATAAAGATGCTTGCCTCCACGCACCAGCAGCTTCAGAAAGAGACAGGTAATCTTGTTTCAGCCTTGAGGAAGCCGCACATAAGGGGAAGATGGGGAGAAGTCACATTAAGAAATGTTGTTGAGCTTGCAGGCATGTCTGCACATTGTGATTTTACAGAGCAGGTCAGTGTTTCAGGGGATTCCGGCCGTCTGAGACCTGACATGGTGGTGCATCTGCCAGGCAGACGCAGCATAGTGGTTGATTCAAAGGTCTCGATGGAAGCCCTGCTTGATTCTGTAAACGCAACAACCGAAGAGGCCAAGAAAGAGGCTTTAAAACGACACACCCAGCATGTAAAGGAGCAGGTTAACAGGCTGGCTTCAAAGGCTTACTGGAGTCAGTTTGAAAAATCCCCTGAGCTTGTCGTGCTTTTTATGGGAGAGTCCGCACTCGTGTCTGCACTTGAGGTAGACCCCACGCTTATGGAGGAAAGCATGTCCAAGCGTGTGCTTGTGGCAACCCCTACTACTCTTTTTGCGCTTTTGACTGCAGTGGCGTACGGCTGGCGGCAGGAACAGATTACAAAGAACGCAGAGGTAATCGGTGCCCTCGGTAAAGAGCTTTATGAGCGGGTTAATGTCTGGGCAAGATATATAAACGACATTGGTGCAGCCCTGGGCAGAGCAATAGACGCTTATAACAGGGCTGTGGGATCTATGGAATCCAGACTGCTCCCCTCAGTGAGAAAGTTCAAAGACCTCGGTGCACCCGCTTCCGGAGAGATACAGGAGCTTAAGTCAGTGGAACAGACGCCAAGAAACCTGAACCTTATAGAGTAATATAGTATACAGCCAAGCCCCTGTTACTTTTTTGCTCGCTCAAAAAAGTAACCAAAAAAGGGCACCTTTTTCTTACTAACAGGTTGTTTTTTCGTATCTTTGCCTCGGTGTTCAAAAAGGTCAATGAGCAATTGTTAAGGAGGCGTCATGTTAGCTAAGCAGGCGAGGGAACTGAGAAGGCTCTGGTCAGGCTTTCAGCAGGCACGGGTGCTTATGACTGCCAATAACCTCCGGATGTTCGAGCATCTGAAAAAGCCAAAGACAGCCATAGCTCTGGCAAAAGCAATAAAGGCTGACAAAAGGGCGACAGAGCTTATGCTTGATGCACTGACAGGCATGGGACTGCTTAGGAAAACCAAAGGCAGATATAAGAACACGCTTTTGGCTGAAAGGTTTCTGGTTAAAGAGAGTGCTTATTATCAGGGCGACATTCTAAGGCATGCGGATTCGCTCTGGAAAAGATGGTCGGCACTCGATGAGGTGGTAAGAACAGGCAGACCTGCTGCCGGACATCATGACCATGAAGCCTTTATCCTGGGGATGCACAACATTGCTGCTCTTAAAGTGAAGGCAGTTCTTAAAGAGATGAACCTTAAAGGAGTAAACACTGCCCTTGACCTCGGCGGCGGACCAGGCACATATGCACTCGAGATGGCTAAAAGAGGCATCTCTGTAACCCTGTTCGACCTGCCTGAGACAATAAAAATAGCAAAGAAGCTCCTGAAGGCTGAAAAAGCCAAGGGCATAAGGTTTCTTGCAGGTGATTTCTTAAGCGATGACATCGGAGAGGGCTACGACCTTATATTCATAAGCCAGATATTCCATGCCTATTCTGCAAAAGACAACATGTCAGCGCTGAGGAAATGCAGGAAGGCGCTTAATCCCCAGGGCAGAGTAGTGATTCAGGAGTTCTATATAAACGAAAGCAGGACACATCCACCTCAGAGTTCGCTTTTTTCAATCAACATGCTTGTGAGCACAGAGGGCGGCAGATGCTATACGACAAAGGAGATGAAAGGCTGGCTTTCAAAAACAGGGTTTACGGGGATAACTGAAAAAGTGCTTGAAGATACAGTATTGATTCAGGGAGTCAGGGCATAACCGGATGCAGATACCGTATAAGAAGTCTAAGGCAGGGATAACAATCGAAGTGAAGGTGCAACCCCGGTCTTCGAAAAAGGGAATCGAGGGTGTAGCAGGCGATGTTCTGAAGGTAAAGCTCACCGCCCCACCCGCAGGAGGTGCAGCAAATGAACAATTAATAGAGGTGCTTTCCGAGGTATTAGGAGTTAAAAAAACCAGCATAAGGATTATCAAAGGTCTTACCTCCAGAAGCAAAGTTGTTGAGATAGCAGGGGTAGACAGGCTCAGGGAGTTGAAATAATATAGGGATTTAAGTGTATAATAAATTTTATTCAAAAATTCTCAAATGGGGAGCGTAATGAATAAGGTCTATCTGATAGATGTAACAAACAGGGATGGAGTGCAAACATCAAGGATACTGCTTCCGAAGCTATCCAAGACGATGCTGAACATCTATCTCGATGAGATGGGTATCTACCAGAGCGAGATAGGGTTCCCGACAATCAAGCACGAGGTAAACTACATAAACGCAAATCTTGAGCTTGCAAAGATAGGGGTTATAAAGAGACTTCATCTGGAGGGCTGGTGCAGGGCTGTGCCCGACGATGTAAGACTGTCGTTTGAAAACTGCCCGGAACTTAAACACCTTAATATTTCTATTTCGACTTCAGAGATAATGATAAGGGGGAAATTTCAGGGCAGGAAGAAATGGAAGGATATTCTTAAATCTCTTGTAGAGTCTGTCAAGACGGCGAAGGAGCTTGGAGCCGAAACTGTAGGCATTAATGCAGAGGACGGCTCAAGAACGGAAGTTGACAGGCTGATAGAGTTTGTTTTTGCAGGCAAAGAGGCAGGAGCAGACAGATTCCGCTACTGCGACACTCTGGGTGCAGACGACCCGATAACGATTTATGAAAGGATAAAAACCATTGCTACGGTGACAAAGTTTCCTGTTGAGATGCACTGCCACAACGACCTTGGCATGGCAGAGGCAGTCTCTGTGGCAGGCGCACAAGGTGCAATAGAGGCAGGTGTGGACTCTTATATAAACACTACGATAAACGGCTATGGAGAGCGGTGCGGAAACTGCGACCTTGTCTCCACGATTTTAGCTCTGAAGTTTTCGCACGGACTCAGTGAAAAAGTGCACCTTGACGAGCATGTGGATTTAAAGATGTCATGGAAGATTGCAAGGTATGCGTCGTATGCTTTTGGTCTTCCTATTCCGATAAATCAGCCGGGTGTGGGTGCCAATGCCTTTGCCCATGAGTCAGGCATCCATGCAGACGGTGCACTAAAAGACAGAAGAAACTATGAACTCTATGATCCAGAAGATGTTGGCAGAGGAGAGCCGGAACTCCTTGAGACAGGAAGAGTAATAACAACAGGCGAATACGGAGGCATCAAGGGCTTCAGACACGTCTATGACAGACTGGGGATTCATTTCCACAACGACAAGGAAGCACGCAGGGTGCTTGAACTTGTCCAGTATGCAAACCTGCATACACAAAAGCCCCTGACAGACGATGAGCTGAGGTTCATTGCAAGCTATCCGGATATCGCCAGAAAGGTGATGACAGTAAATCCCTGATGTATACAATTACGTTTATTCCTGGTGATGGCGTTGGTCCTGAGATAGCAGAGGCTACAAGGCGTGTTATCGAGGCAACAGGTGTGCCCATAAAATGGGATGTGCAGGATGCTGGAGAAGACGTCTTTGAAAAAGAAGGCACTCCGCTTCCTGAGCGCGTAATCGAATCCATAAAGGAAAACAAGGTTGCCATAAAAGGACCTGTCACCACGCCTGTCGGAAAGGGTTTCAGAAGTGTAAACGTTACCCTTAGGCAGACCCTTGACCTCTATGCCTGCCTTAGACCGTGCAGGAGTTTTAAAGGCGCAAGAACAAGATTCGATGACATAGACCTCGTCATCGTAAGGGAAAACACCGAAGACCTCTATGCAGGCATCGAATTCGAAAAAGACTCAAAAGAAGTCATTGGTTTGATTGACTACATAAAGAAGGCATCAGGAAAGGAGATAAGGCCAGACTCCGGCATAAGCATAAAGCCTATATCTGTCTACGGCACAGAAAGAATCGTGAGGTTTGCCTTTGAATATGCAAGAAAGAACAACAGGAAAAAAGTTACTGCTGTTCATAAGGCAAACATAATGAAGCACTCGGACGGACTGTTCCTTGAGGTTGCCCGTTCGGTGGCTGAAAAATATACTGATATTGAGTTTGAAGACAGGATAATAGACAACATGTGCATGCAGCTTGTGCAGAAGCCTGAGCTTTATGACGTGCTTGTGCTTCCGAACCTGTATGGAGATATAGTCTCAGACCTTGCTGCTGGACTGGTCGGTGGTCTGGGGCTTGCGCCTGGAGCAAACATCGGCGATGAGATGGCTGTGTTTGAGCCTACACATGGAAGTGCACCCAAGTACAAAGGCTTGAATAAAATGAATCCATTTGCTATGATGCTTTCAGGGGTTATGATGCTAAGGCATTTAGGGGAAATGCAAGCCGCAGAAAGGCTTGAAAATGCCATTGCCTCTGTTATAGAGGAAGGCAAGGATGTTACGTACGATATGAAACCTACCCGCGATGACCCAACTGCTGTGGGCACATCAAGGGTAGCAGATGCCGTTATCGAGAAACTGAACTGACATTAGATGGAACCTCCCAGTTTACTTAACATTTTATTTATCATCGTATCCCTCATTGCTATTGCGATACTTTCAAGCTCCGAGTCCTCTTTTATAGCCGTAAACAAGTTCAGGATAAGACACCTGCTTGAAAAGGGCGACCCGAGGGCAAAGGCAGTCCAGAGGATACTCGACGAGCACGACAGGCTCTTCAGTGTGGTGATACTTTCAGGAAACCTCTTTACTGTCCTTGCCACATCCATAGGCACTGCAATGGCTATAAAATATCTTGGACGGGACGCGGGCGTAATAGCCGCAACCATTGTGATGACGTTTCTAACGGTGGTCTTCGGTGAGCTTGCCCCCAAGACTTTTGCAGTAACGCATTCAGAGAAGGTTGCACTTATTCTTGCAAGACCCCTTGAGCTTTACATCAGGCTTGTCTCACCCGTGATATGGATATTTCATTTTTCAGCCAGTTTCATATTGCGCATCTGCGGCGTGAAGGAAAGACCTCCCTCTCCTTTTGTCACCGAAGAGGAGATAAAGACCATGATAAAGATAGGGGAAGAGGAAGGCACAATAGAAGAAGAAGAGAAAGAGATGCTCCATCGTGTCTTTGAGTTCGGCGATACAGAGGTCTCCGAGGCGATGGTGCCAAGAACAGAGATTGTCGCCATACCGGAGGAGTCCAAAGTCGAGGATGCCTTGAAACTGGTCTCTGAGAAGGGCTACTCCCGCTATCCTGTGATAAGAGAAAACATAGACAATATAACAGGCATACTGTATATAAAAGACATACTCATCAAGATGGCTGAGACTAAAGTGGACGGCATGCCAATAACGGATTTCATGCGGGAGGCTTATTACATTCCAGAGAGCAAGATGGTATCTGAGCTTCTTGACGAGATGCAGCGCAACAAATTCCAAATAGCCATTGTTATGGACGAATACGGGGGCACAGCCGGACTTATCACCCTTGAAGACATAATCGAGGAGATAGTCGGCGGGCTTCAGGACGAGTTTGAAGCCATTGGGGCTGAAAAGGACATCGAGGTTATAGACGAACACACGTTTATTGTGTCAGGACAGACCGGACTTGATGAGGTGAACGAACTCATAGGCGCAGAGCTTATAAGCGAGGAATTCAACACTATCGGCGGCTTTGTATTCGGGCTCTTTGGAAGACTTCCGAGGGTAGGAGAACAGGTCAGGTTTCACAGCCTGCGCTTCCTCATCCTTGAAATGGAAGACAAGAAGATATCCAAGATAAAGATAACCAAACTCTGAGGGAAGTTTGTTGGGGGCGTCTGATGCCCCATTGTCTTTCATTTATATGCTAAAATCCTCAAATGGAATTCTTTGACGTCGTCTTTCCCCAGAACCTTAATCCTCTTACCTACAGGGTTTCTGATGCTTTAAAAGGCGCTGTGCGTCCCGGGATGCTTGTAAGCGCAGAGCTTAAAAAGACTGCAAAAAAGGGAATAGTTCTAAGACCGGCGCTTACTCCCCCTCAAGGTGAAATCAAGGAAATCAAGGAAGTAATAGGACAGGAGCCTGTCTTAAGCAATGCAATGCTCAGGCTTATGACATGGATGTCCGAGTATTATTTTGCAAAAGAAGGAGCAGTGCTTAAAAGCATGCTTCCAAGAGAGTTCTTCGAAAAGATAAAGCCTGTAGGGCAGGCAATTAAGAAAGCTTCTCAGGCAACAGAAGACAGCCCGGATAACCCTCTGCTAAGAAGCGTAAGGGAAAGCATAAGAAAGAAATACTATAAGACATTTCTCTTTCATGCCTTCAGCACCCATGAGGAGCTTTCCTTCCTTACTGAGTTAATAAAGGGTGTGCGGAATATCATAATTCTCTGTCCTGACATCGCGGAGATAAGGCATATAGAGGGGCTTATAAAGGAGTCGGCAGGCGAAAGGCTTACAGTCTTTCACAGCGGTTTAAGCAAAGGCAAACGCACTGAAGCGCTGCAGAAGATAACCTCTGGTGTGTCGGACATCGTGCTTGGCAGCCGCTCTGCAGTGTTTGCCCCTCTGAAAGAGGTATCCCTCATAGCAGTCCTTCATGAAGAAAGCACCGCCTATAAAGAGGAAGGAGGCGTAAGGTTCAATGCCCGGGACATAGCCGTAATGAGAGGCTATCTGGAGGGGGCAACGGTTGTCCTTTCTTCTATATGTCCTTCGGTAGAATCTTATCACAATGCAAAGACAGGGAAATACACGCTTCTTGAAGCAGAGCGCTCTTTTTTGAGACCTAAAGTAAGGGTTGTTGATTTAAGAAGCACGGATTCTTTTATCTCCAGGACTCTGCGCAGGGTGTCAGAGGCAAGAATTAAAAAAGGCGAGCGCGTGATGTTCATTGTAAACAGAAGAGGCTACTCCATGCTCCGGTGCAGAGACTGCAATCATTTTGAGACCTGCAACAACTGCCACATTCCTCTAGTGTTTCATAAGGAGGAGAAGGTTCTCAGATGCCGTTACTGCGGTCGTAAAAACACGCCCCCTGAAGTCTGCCCTAAATGCGGAGGGTTGCTTGTGCCAGCGGGAGCCGGGCTTGAAAGGGTAAAGGAAGAGCTTATGACATTAAACCCTGTAGGTGTTGAACAGAGGTCTGAATTAAAAGTGCTCGCAGAGACCGACACCAAGCTGGTCATAGGCACAAAACTTCTTGCCAGAAGGCACGAACTCAGGGAAGGGTTTTCACTTGCAGCTGTCTTGAATGCAGACGCTTATCTTTACGTGCCTGACTTCAGATCCAAAGAAAGAGCCTATCAGGAGCTTGTTTACACTGCTGAAAAAGTAGCCTCTGGCGGAGAGCTTTTTATTCAGACGTTTAATCCGCGGGCAGCCCTTTTCAATTATATAAGGAGATTTAATTTCAGGGGGTTTTATGAGAAGGAACTTTCGGAAAGGAAGTCGCTCATGTATCCTCCGTTTTCCCGCATGGCGCTCTTGACAGTTGAGGCAGACACTCTGCCGGAAATCACTGTGAAGAACAACAATACAGAGATATTAGGTCCTGTGCCTTCTGTAACGAAGCGTGGAAAGCATGTGTGGAAGATACTCTGCAAGGCATCTTCAAGAAAAGACCTTGGCAGGGCAGCAAAGGAGATTCTAAGACGGCTTAAGGGTTTTAAGGTAAGCGTTGATGTTGACCCTATATCAGTTTAGGGTGTTTTTTCTTCAGGAGTTCTTTTGCCCGTTTTATGTCTTCATTTATCTGTTCATGGAGGGCGCGGGCATCAGGGAATGTTTTTTCATCCCTTATTCTGTCAATGAAGAATACGCGTAGTGTTTTCCCCATGATATCTTCCGAGAAGTTAAATATATGGACTTCGTAGCTCATCTCCGAGCCTTCGAATGTAGGGTTTTTGCCGATGTTTGCCACCCCTTCGAGGATTCTTCTCCCCAGTCCGACTTTAACCGCATATACTCCTTCTTTGGGGACAAGCTCATTTGGCGTAGTGATGTTTGCCGTAGGTGTTTTCAGAAGTTTTGAACCTCTGCCTGCGCCTTTTATAACCGTGCCTGTTATCATATAAGGTCTTCCGAGGAACATCGAGGCTTCACAGACCCTACCTCTCAGAAGAAGGCTTCTTATTCTGCTTGAGCTTACGACATCCCCATGGATTCTTGCGTTTCTTACGACCTTTACTGAAAAACCGTATTTTCTGCCTCTTCTTCTTAAGAGTGCTGTTGTGCCTTTCTTCCCTTTGCCAAAGGCGTAGTTATGCCCTACTGTGACTTCCATAACACCTATTTTTTCAACGAGCACGTCTTTTATGAAGTCGTCTGGAGGGATACTTGCAAAATCCTTATTGAAATTTATAAGAAAAAGCACATCCACGCCGAAGTGGCGCATGAGTCTTGCCTTTTCCTCAATGGGTGTGAGGATTTTTACCCCTCTTTCAGGGTAGAGGACTTTTGTCGGATGAGGTTCGAATGTGATAGCTGCTGCTGTGCCGTTTACCTCTTTTGCTCTTGAGACTATTCTGTTTAGGATTTTCTGGTGTCCGATGTGAACGCCGTCGAAGTTCCCTATCGTAAGGATGACGTTCTTGTATCTTTTCTTGATAGCTTCGATGCCTTTCAGTATTTTCATATCTGAGTGACTTTCAGGGAATTAAGGAGTTCGTTATAGATGCTTTTCACCTGTTCTTTTGTTTTATCAGGGCTTTCGCTGTTGTCAATGGCGTAATCCGCTCTTTTTATTTTTTCTGCTATTGGCATCTGGCAATGCAGTCTTCTGAGGGCGTCGGTTCGGTCTACTCCTACTTTTTGGAGTCTTTCGAGTGCTGAGGCTTCTTCTGCATATACGGTGATAATCTTATCAAAGCGGTCTTCGTATCCTCTTTCGAATATAAGGGTTGCCTCTACTACGGCTATATCGGGTTTTACGTCTTTCAGGATTTCGTCTATTTTTTTGAAGACAAGGGGATGGATTATGTCTTCAAGCGTAAGCCTGAGACTTTCATCCCTGAATATCTTGTCCGAGACCCTGTCTTTAAGGAGTCTTCCGTTTTCATCGAATACGTCTTCACCGAGGAGCTGTTTTATTTTTTCGAGGACGGGTTTTTCCTCGAGAAGTTCGGCAACGACCCTGTCTGCATCGATGGTGAATGCTCCGAGTTTCTTGAAGGTCTCAAGCACAAGGGTCTTCCCCATTCCGTAGTTTCCTGTAAGTCCGATTAAAAGCACAATGAATATTATACATCAGAGAGGGTTGAACTTACACGTGATGGGAGTTGTTTTTTACATGCTGAAATCGCAAGGCGGAATCTTGTAATATTAATGCATGGAGCTTATCCATTTTTACAGAGCACCTGCGCTTTCAGAGGCTAAAAAGAACGCACTCCTGAGTGCACTCAGGATGAAGTCCATAGACATCTCAGATATCGAGACCGAATACTGCTTCAATATCGAGCTTACAGAGCCTCTTAACGATGAAGAACTCGAAGTGCTTAAATGGCTTCTGAGTGAAACATTCGAGCCTGAAAACTTCAGCGACACGCCGTTTCTCAAAGACGGCATCGTTGTAGAGGTAGGTCCAAGGCTTAACTTTCAGACTGCGTGGTCAACCAATGCAGTATCTGTCTGCCATGCAGCAGGACTGAGAAAAATCACCCGCATAGAGCGTTCAAGAAGGTACAGACCCACAGGGTCTTTTGATGAAAAGCAACTTCAGGCTTTTGTTGATGCGCTTTATGACCGGATGACAGAATGCCCTTATCCTGAAAAACTCACCACGTTTGAGACAGGCATAACCCCTGAGCCTGTATACGTCGTGCCTGTCATCGAAGAAGGCAAGGCAGCACTTGAGAAGATTAACAGAGAGCTTGGTCTTGGGCTCGATGAATGGGATATAAATTATTACTACAACCTGTTTGTAAACGACATAGGCAGAAACCCTACGAATGTTGAGTGCTTTGACCTTGCACAGTCAAACAGCGAACATTCCCGCCACTGGTTCTTCAAAGGCAGACTAATAATTGATGGAAAAGAAGTCCCCAAACCTCTAATGGAGATAATTAAATCTCCGTATAAGGCGAATCCCCGTAACAGTGTTATAGCCTTCAAGGACAACTCCAGTGCAATCAGGGGGTACAGGATAGAGACCATCGTGCCTGAGCGTCCGGGCAAGCCGTCGAGGTTTGTGCAGAAAGGGCTTGATTATCACATTATATTTACTGCCGAGACGCATAACTTTCCAAGTGGTGTTGCACCTTTCCCTGGTGCAGAGACAGGCACAGGCGGAAGAATCCGGGATGTGCAGGCAGCAGGCAGAGGCGGCCTTGTAGTGGCAGGCACAGCAGCATATTGTGTCGGAAACCTCCTGATTCCCGGATATGCGCTTCCATGGGAGGATGAATCCTTCAGTTATCCATCAAACCTTGCCTCTCCGCTTCAGATAGAGATAGAGGCAAGCAATGGCGCATCCGACTACGGAAACAAGTTCGGAGAGCCTGTAATACAGGGCTTTACAAGGTCTTTCGGCATGAAGCTTCCGAATGGCGAGCGCAGGGAATGGATAAAGCCCATTATGTTTACAGGCGGAGTCGGGCAGATAGATGACAGGCATAAAGAGAAAGGCTCGCCTGAAAAAGGCATGCTTATTGTCAAGGTCGGTGGTCCTGCCTACCGCATAGGCATGGGAGGCGGTGCAGCCTCAAGCATGGTTCAGGGGGAAAACATAGAGGAGCTTGATTTCAATGCGGTTCAGCGCGGGGATGCGGAAATGGAACAGAAACTTAACAGGGCGATAAGAGCCTGCATAGAAATGGGTGAGGACAACCCCATAATCAGCATCCACGACCAGGGTGCAGGCGGAAACTGCAATGTCCTTAAAGAGATAATCCACCCTGAAGGCGCACGGATAGATTTAAGAAAAATCCAGCTTGGGGACAAAACCCTCTCAGTGCTTGAGATATGGGGGGCAGAGTATCAAGAGCAGAACGCTCTCCTGATAAAGCCTGAAAAGGCAGGACTGTTCGAGGACATCTGCCGGAGGGAAAAAGTCCCCTGTGCTTTCGTAGGCGAGATAACAGGCGACGGCTATGTCGTGCTCTATGACAGTAACGACGGCTCCACACCAGTAAATCTCGAGCTTAAGAAAGTCCTGGGCGAGATGCCTCAAAAGACATTTAATATAGAGCGCATTCAGCCGGCACTTAAGCCACTTTCGCTTCCTGAAAATCTCACTGTAAAGGATGCCCTTCAGAGGGTGCTCCGTCTTGTATCCGTAGGCTCAAAGAGGTTTCTTACGAACAAGGTGGACAGAAGCGTTACAGGACTTATAGCACAACAGCAGTGCACAGGTCCACTTCAGCTTACTGTCTCTGACGTTGCAGTCATTGCGCAGAGCCACTTCGGAAAGACCGGCGCTGCAATATCAATAGGGGAGCAGCCGATTAAAGGGCTTATAAATCCTGCTTCAATGGCGCGTATGGCAGTGGCAGAGGCACTGACAAATATAGTCTGGGCAAAGGTAAGTGCCCTTGAAGACATAAGATGCTCTGCCAACTGGATGTGGGCTGCAAAACTTCCGGGCGAGGGTGCACTTATCTATGATGCTGCAGTAGCAATGAGTGATTTCATGCAAAAGCTCGGCATCGCAGTGGACGGCGGAAAGGACAGCCTTTCGATGGCTGCCGTGGACAGGCAGACAGGCGAGGTTGTAAAAGCACCTGGCGCATTGGTAATCTCTGCATACGTAACCTCACCGGATATTACAAAGACCCGCACACCGGATATAAAAAGACCCGGAAAAAGCAAACTCCTTTATGTTGATTTAGGGAAAGGCAGATACCGTCTTGGAGGCTCTGCCCTTGCACATGTATATAAACAGCTTGGTGATGAATCACCGGATGTCGAAGATGCTCAGCTCCTGAAGCAGGCCTTTAATGCAGTGCAGAAGCTTATAGACGAAGACCTCATACTCTCAGGTCATGACAGAAGCGACGGCGGACTTATCACTACCATACTTGAGATGGCGTTTGCAGGAAACGCAGGACTGAAAGTCCGTCTCGAAGGAGACCCCATGCCATTGCTTTTCTCAGAAGAGGCAGGTCTTGTCATGGAATACATGCCTGAGGATGAAGAAAAAATCTCTGAGATACTGAACAAGGCAGAGGTTCCGTTTAGAGTTATAGGTGAGACCCTTAAAGAAAAGCATATAACCATAACCGTAAACGACAGTGTGGTTGTTGATGAGTCAATGCCTGTCCTGAGGTCGCTCTGGGAGGAGACGAGCTATCAGCTCGAAAGGCTTCAGGCAAACCCTGAATGCGCAGATGAAGAAAATCGCAATATCTTTGAAAGGACTGCTCCTGAGTTCAGGCTTACCTTTACACCTGAAGAGACCACTGATGTTAAGACCAGAGTAAAGGTGGCGATAATAAGGGAGGAAGGCAGTAACGGAGACAGGGAGATGACGTCTGCGTTTTATCAGGCAGGGTTTGAGACATGGGATATCACGATGACAGACCTGATTGAAGAAAGAGTAAGACTTGAAGACTTCAGGGGTGTTGCATTCGTCGGAGGCTTCAGCTATGCAGATGTCCTTGATTCTGCAAAAGGCTGGGCAGGAGTTATAAGGTTTAACAGGAAGGTTCAGGCTGAGTTTGAAAAGTTCTATCAAAGACCGGATACCTTTAGCCTTGGCGTGTGTAACGGCTGTCAGCTTATGGCGCTTTTAGGCTGGGTGCCCTGGCACATGGAAGACACGATTAAGCCGAGGTTCATACAGAACAAGTCAGGAAGGTTTGAATCAAGATTCGCTACAGTGAAGATTCTCGAAAGCCCGTCCATAATGCTTAAAGGAATGGAAGGTTCTGTCCTTGGTGTGTGGGTTGCTCATGGTGAAGGCAGGGCTTTCTTCCCGGACAAGGAGATATATAAGAAAGTTCTGGATATGAACCTTGCACCTGTGAGATATGCAGATGACAGGGGTGAGCCTACAGAGGCGTATCCTTTCAATCCCAACGGCTCGCCAGAAGGCATCACTGCCCTGTGTTCCCCTGACGGAAGACACCTTGCGATGATGCCCCATCCTGAAAGAGCGTTCCTTAAATGGCAATGGGCATGGATGCCTGAGGAGTGGAAAAAGGATTTGAAGGCATCGCCATGGCTTAAGATGTTCCAGAACGCAAGAAAGTGGTGTGAAGACAACCCCGCAGGATAGAAGTAAGTTATGCGTTTCCTTTTCTCTGCTCGGTGATGGATGTTATGAGCCCGTCTTTCATTGTTATAGTCTTCTGGGTTTTATATGCGAGTTCAGGGTTGTGCGTGACTAGTATTACTGTCTGCCCTGCGTAGTTGAGTTCCTCGAACAGTGCGAAGATGTCGTCCCCTGTTTTTGTATCGAGGTTGCCTGTGGGCTCGTCGGCAAGTATTATCGGCGGTTCGTTGACAAGTGCTCTTGCAATGGCAACCCTCTGCATCTCACCGCCTGAAAGCTCCGAAGGCAGGCGCTCTGCCTTATGCCTGAGCCCTACCCTTTCAAGCGCACTTAAGGCAAGCTCTTTTTTGTCTTCCATGTCTGTGATGGAGAGCGGAAGCATCACGTTTTCGACTGCAGTAAGATAGGATATAAGGTGAAACTGCTGGAACACGAATCCGATGTATTCTCTTCTGAAGTCAGCAAGTTCTTCCATAGGAAGCATGTATATAGGGATTGTATCTATTATTACCTCTCCTTCAGTTGGAGGGGCAATGCCTCCGAGTATGCTTAAAAGCGTGCTCTTTCCAGAGCCTGACTCACCTGTGATGGATATGAAATCCCCCTCTTCGATACTCAGGTCTATGCCTCTTAACGCCTCGAATGCCGTGTCGTCATTGCGAAAGACTTTTCTTACCGAGATTGTTTTAACCAGTGCCATTTTCTACTCCTTAAGACGGGTCTGTGACCCCTTATATATATCTTAATGCCTCAAGGGGTTCAAGCCTTGAGGCCTTGACTGCAGGATAGATGCTGCTTGCCATTCCTATGAAAAGTGCAATTCCTGATGCAAGGACAAGCATCTTCAGGTCAAACGCAAGGGCTTTGATTCCCATCAACTGCGGTGCAAGAAAAGACACCGAGAGGCTTCCAATGCCCCAGCCGAACACCCCTGAGACTACGCTCAGGACAAACGCCTCGATGAGTATCACTTTTATAATGTGTGATTTTCTGAACCCTATAGCCCTGAACACGCCTATCTCTCTTGTCCTTTCGTTTACTGATGACATCATCGAGACAAAAACAATAAGAGCGCCAATGAGAAGAACCACCACAGAGACAGCCAGTGAAAATCTGATGACCTGCCCTGTGGTCTGCATCTTAAGGGTCATTGCCTGCCTTACGGCAGAGACCTTTGCATGCGGAAGCTTTCCGCTTATCTGTGCGACTATGTCCTCTATGGGGCAGGCACTGCAAAGGGCACTGACTTCTATCATGCTGAGTCTCCCCTCTTTACCCAGGAGTCGCTGCGCCTCTTTTAAATCCATGAATACGGCTATATCATCCTGTGATGCGTTGTCTTCAAGCACACCCTTTACGGTATAGTTTTTTCCGCCTATTGTAAGCACATCACCGGTCTTTATATCCAGTGTTTTTGCCACAGTGCCTCCGAGGATTATCTCCTGCGGTGAAGTTATGATGCTTGCCGGTATTCCAATAGTGTGAGCGTTCTCAAGTTTCCACCATTTTTTGATGCGGAACTCGGAAGTGAAGTCCACTCCGACTATCAGATACGAGCGGTCGCCTATCTTGTGAGCGCCTATGACCTTTGGTGCAATCGCACTTATGTTCTGCTTGTTCTTAATGTCTTTTATCAGTTCAGCGTCTGTTTCCCTTAGTTCTTCCACATCGTAGGAGGTATTCGTAACGCTTACGCCCCCGTAGCTTAAAGAGAGGTTTTCACTCCTTGGAACCACTATGATGTTTGCACCGTATTCGTCAAGCTTTTTCTCTATATCTGTCTTCATCTGAAAGGTTATACCCATAAGGGCGACGACCATTGCCACGCCTATTGTAAGACCGGCTACAAGGAGCAGGGTTTTGCCTTTTCTGCGTCTGAGGTTTCCGAATGAGATATGCGAAAGCCTCATTAGAAGTAAATTCTTCCTTTTTCAATGTCTGATGCCTTGAAGACGAGATACTGTCCTTCTACGTATCTGTCAAGCGGTGCAGGATTGCAACCACCCCTGATAACGTTAATCTGTGTGGATAGAAAACGCTGTCCGCAATTGTTGCAGACCATGTAGTCGCCTTCCTGCCTGTATCCTTTTTTCTCGCGGTAGCAAACATCGCATGCATCGAATGCAGCTCTTATCACACCGTCTGAACTCCGGAGGACAAAGAAGTTTATACTGCCTCTGCTTGACTTATACGTATAGTAGTGTGCGTATCCGTCGTTGATTTCTGAGACAGGCAGTCTTACGATACCGGCTTCGGCCTCTACTGGTTTAAACCGACTGTCTCCGCCAGAGAAGATAACAATTCCAACAAAGGCTATAATCAAAGCGGCAATCCCTATGCCCAGGGCGATTCCCTTTTTCCCTTTCTTAGTTTCCACTATAACCTGTTTTTTAGTTGCAGCTTGCTGTTTGTCCTTCTTTGCCATGTTACCTCCCTAAGGGTTTAATATATAGACCTGAGTCTGCCGGTTCTTCTGTCGAATATAATTCTGTCCACGAGTTTTCCGTGACGGAAGATATCCACTTTAATGAATCTTCCCCTGCCTCTTATATTTCCAATGGTCAAGCCTTTGTTTTTAAAGTAAGCCCTGATTGCGGTGACAGCCTCCCTGCGGCTTAACTGTTTTCTGCAGATTCCGTAGGTGGAGCATTTTGGGCAGTAGTCTCCGTATGGGGTGATTCCCCTTTCTATGGCAACTGCGCCTGAAGTAAAGGCGAGGAGGATAGTAATTGTCAGGAGTAGTTTTTTCATGTTTTTAATTTATCATTAAAATTTGAAGAAATCGTGAATATTTTTCGGGGATGGGATTACTCCCCCATCCCCGAGATTTTTTTGTTATTACCAGCCGTATGGTCCTGGGCAGAACCATGTGCCGCCGGCAGGTCCTCTGCCGAATCCCCTGCCGTATCTTCTGCCGGTGCGTGTGCCGACCTTGTCATAAAGCTTGTCTTCGAGTTTTGCTATTTCCTTCTCGATGGTTTCTGCTTTTTCATACTCGCCTTTTCTCAGTGCCTCTCTGAGTTCGAAGCGTTTTGTGTGAAGGTCTTTCCTGAGGTCTACTGTTTCATCAAGGAGCTTCTGGTCTTCCGCGCTGAAGTAACCCCTCATCATGTAGCCTGGACCATAAGCGGGTCCGCCTCCCCAGCCCCACATATGGGCATAGGAGACTCCGGCAACTGCCAGTACGACTATAACTGCTATTGCTACCGCTGCCTTTTTCATCCTGTTCACCTCCTTTCATTTCCTTTTCTTGCTCTTACGATATCAGAGGATTTTGAAGATACTTTGAAAGAATTATGAAAAGATTATGAAGAGGGGTGACTCTGTGCTGTTAATGCGCTACCGTGAATTTATCAATCGTCTTTAAATTAATATCGAGCACATTCACGGTCAACTTGTTGTCAGCGACATATAACCTGCAGAAATGATGAGCCTTAACAAATACCAGACTGTAAGGACTCGTCCGTGTCTGGCTGTAAAGAGGGGCTCCTCCTCCGCCGGTAACGATATAGTAAACACCATTGTGCAGGGATCTTTCGTAAGCATGGTCATGCCCGCTGAAGACTATATCCACACCATACTTCTCAAATAAAGGGACGATGCTGTCCCTGAGCTTTATTCCATCTTCAGTGTGCGGACCTGTGCTGAAAGGCGGATGATGAAGGATTACGACAATGAACTTTCCCGTATTGCTGATGCGTTTTAATTCGGACTCAAGCCATGCATACTGCTCCGAGCCTTTGCTGATATCCGAATTGCTGTCCAGCAGGATAAAGTGAATATCATCCCATTGTACAGAGTACCACCGTTCATTATTCGGCAGGACAAAGTTATCAAAGAACAGGTGTGAATTGCGCTCGTGGTTTCCAAGGGCAGGATAAAACTCCGCAGTCTCAAGAAGGGGAGAAACTATATCATTGAATGTGTCCCATTGTTCAGCAACAAGTCCGTCTTCTACGAGGTCACCTGTATGGAAAACCACATCCGGGTCGCTTTGCACAATTGCACTTACAACCCTTTGATGGGTGTAATGGCCAGTCCGGCTGTCTCCGTAAATGACAACACTTTTGGGTTGACTGGCAGGCTGTGGCTGATTAAGGCAGGCGGACTGGACAAGAATTAAGACTAAAATTAAAGGGAATACTGCTTTTCCAAACCTTGGAGAAATGCTCATATAGATGCTCTTAATCTTTTTCCTTTCTTACGATGACGAAATATCTCGTTATGTCCGAAAGGGGAAGTTTTATGTTCCTCAGCTTGTAGTCTGTTTTAACGTATTTGAGTTCTTCCTTTACTTTTGGTCCCTTGTTCAGGATAAAGAGTCCGCCTTTTTTCACAATGTGCGATGCCTTCTTGATGAATTTTTGAGTCTTATAAAGTGCCCTTGTGACTGCAACATCCACTTCGATGTCTTCTGTATCCTCAAGGCGTTTCTCTATGAGCGTTATGTTTTCAAGCGACAGAGTTCTTATGATGTGCCTTAAGAAGGCGGACTTTTTTTCCGACGGCTCGATGAGATACATCTCGATTTCGGGTCTTAGTATCTTCATGGGTATGCCTGGAAAACCTGCACCGCTTCCTACATCAGCAACAGAGCTGAAGGGTTCTTTTTTAAGAACATATAAATAAAGGCATGAGTCAAGGAAGTGCTTTATGATAATGTCCCTGTCTGTCTCAAGGGATGTAAGGCTGTATGCCCTGTTCCATCTCTTAAGCTCTGAGAGATAGGACATAAAGGCACTGACCTGCGCTTCGGATGGAGTGATATTGAGCTTTTTAAGCCCCCTAATGAGAAGTTTTTCCTTTGGCATCAGGTCCCTAAGACTTTGAGGTCATGCTTGAAACCCTCTTTCTTTTTTCCAGTGCAATCATTATAAGTGTTAAAGCTGCAGGTGTGACTCCGGGAATCCTGCCTGCCTGCCCGAGGTTTTCCGGTCTGACCTCTTCGAGTTTTCCGAGCACTTCAGTGGAAAGTCCATTGATGGCTTTATAGTCAAAGTCAGGTGGTATCTTTTTCTCCTCTGCCTTTCTGAGTTTTTCAGCAGCCTCCATCTGTCTCTGGATGTAGCCTTCGTATTTAATCTCTATTTCCACCTGCCTTTTTACATCCTCGCTGAGAGGTTTGTCAGAGGGCATGAACCTCTCGATGAACGAGTAATCAATCTCAGGTCTTTTAAGAAGCTGTTCGAGTGTAGTGTTCTCATCTATTGCGGATGTGCCTTTAGCCTCAAGCGCATTGTTTATCTCAGGCGATGGCTTAAGCCTTCTGGTTTTCAGCCTGTGGATTTCGTTTTCAATGGAGTGCTTTTTTTCTTCGAACTTTTCGTAATCCTCTTTGCTTACGAGTCCGATATCATAGCCTTTTTGTCTGAGTCTGAGGTCTGCGTTGTCATGTCTTAAGAGCAGTCTGTATTCTGCTCTTGATGTGAACATTCTGTATGGCTCGTTCGTGCCTTTTGTGACAAGGTCGTCTATCAGGACTCCGATGTATGCCTCGTGTCTTCCGAGGACAAGTGGTGCTCTGCCTTTAAGTTTAAGTGCTGCATTTATTCCAGCGATGAGTCCCTGAGCTGCAGCCTCTTCATAGCCTGATGTGCCGTTTATCTGCCCTGCAAGGAAGAGTCCTTCGATTAGTTTTGTCTCAAGACTGTGCCTTAACTGAGTCGGAAAGACGAAGTCATACTCGATGGCATAGCCAGGACGCATTATCTCAGCCTCTTCAAGAGCAGGTATGCTCCTTACGAGTTTAATCTGGACATCAAAAGGAAGGCTTGTTGATATCCCGTTTGCGTAGTACTCTTTTGTATCGAGTCCTTCCGGCTCAAGAAAGACCTGATGCCTCTGCCTTTCGGAAAACCTTACGACCTTGTCTTCTATCGAAGGGCAGTAGCGTGGACCTATGCCTTTTATTTTCCCGCTGTAAAGCGGAGAGCGGTCGAGGTTTTCGAGTATTATCTTGTGGGTTTCGGGATTCGTGTAAGTTATATAGCATGGAAGCTGCGGGTTTTCTATTGCATCGGTACTGTAGGAAAACGGAGGTGGAGGCTCGTCTCCCCACTGCGGAGTGGTCTTTGAGAAGTCTATGCTTTTTGCATCGAGTCTTGGAGGAGTGCCTGTCTTGAGTCTTCCCATCCTGAAACCGAGTTTTTTCAATGAGTCAGACAGTCCTTTTGATGGAAACTCTCCGGCTCTTCCTGCCTCGAAGTTTTCAAGTCCGATATGCATGAGTCCTTTAAGAAACGTGCCTGTGGTTACGATTACGGCTTTTGCCTCGTAAAAGATACCTAAAGAGGTTACGACTCCTTTTACTTTTCCGTCTTCTGCGATTATCTTTTCGATGGATGCCTGTTTTATGTCAAGCCCGTTCTGGTTTTCAAGGACTTTTCTCATGGAAAGTCTGTACAGGACTCTGTCTGCCTGAGCCCTCAAGGACCAGACTGCAGGACCTTTAGACCTGTTAAGTATTCTGAACTGGATGCCTGCTTTGTCGGTGACCTTTGCCATTTCACCGCCGAGGGCGTCTATTTCGCGCACGAGATGCCCTTTTGCAAGTCCACCGATAGCAGGATTGCAGGACATCTGGGCAATGGTGTCGAGGTTCATCGTAAAAAGGCAGGTCTTAAGTCCCATGCGTGCTCCTGCAAGTGCTGCCTCGCAGCCTGCGTGCCCGCCGCCTATTACAACTATATCGTAGCCCATCTTTTTAATATAAAAGATTGCTTAAGGGGTGTTCAAACCGGAAAGCGAAAACAGAGGGTTTATGTCCCTGAAAGGCTGCTGTGCCAGAGCCACAGGCTTTTAGGCTTCAAGGGCTTTCTTCTTTTCTTCAAACTCCTGTTTGTCTATTTCGCCTCTGGCGTATCTTTTCTTGAGTATCTCCATTGCAGAGTCTTCTGGTTTTGCTTCCCTGGCTTCGGGTTTTGTTGATACTACAACCCAGCGAATGAGAAAAACGAGGCCGACGAGTATTGCTATCCAGAAGACAGCCATCAGGATTGTTCCGAACCATCCCATTCCATAGCCCCAGCCCATCATGCCGGGACCGTAACCCCAACCCGTCATTCCCGGTCCCTGCGCATAGGAGACTGAAGCCGTAAGTAATACTGCTGACGTTGTGATTAATGCCTTTTTCATGGTTTTTGCTCCTCCTGAGTTACTGAATATCAAAGAACAACCGTGTTGTCAAGCAGAAGAGGAAATCTCATCAGAAAGTTTGTTAGCATAAAGCATGAAAGCAAAGGCAGGGCTTTCGTTCAGGGAAGGCAGGGAGTCGTTTGAAAAGACAAAAAGCAGCATGCTTTGCAGTTGTAAAGGAAATTGCAATTAGGTATTTGAAGTCACCTTGAGGCTTAAGTGCATTCTTATCAACCCCTGGGTTTATGACTTTGCGGCGATGAACCTGTGGTCAAGACCACTGGGACTCCTCAAGGTCGCAGAGTATATGAGCCGCTTTGACATCGACCTGAAGCTCATCGACTGCACAGAAATATTCAAAGAGAAACAATACGGCACAGGAAAGTATCCATACGAGGTGGTTGAAAAACCAGAGGTCTTAAAGCCCGTTCCAAGACGTTTCAAGCGTTATGGTATGGCAACAGAGGAGTTTAAAGAAAGATTTAAAAACCAGCTTCCGTGTGATTTTGTGTTTGTTACTTCCCTGATGTCTTACTGGTATCCCGGGGTGCAGAGTGCAATAGAGCTTGTCAGGTCTTTGTCACCTCATACACCGGTAATCCTCGGTGGGATTTATGCCACGCTTTATCATAAGCATGCAGGGGAGCATTCAGGTGCAGACTTTATATACAGAGGGCGCATAAACGAAGGCATAAAATTTGCGCTTCAGACCTTTGGCTTCAGGCTCAGGGAAAAATCCACACCCCGGCCGTATTACAAACTCAATTTGTATAGTGCATATCCGTTTGCGCCTCTTCTTACCTCAGAGGGCTGTCCATACAGATGCTCTTACTGTGCATCAGCTGTTCTTTCCGGAAGGTTTGTCCAGAGGTCACCGTCCGAAGTGGTAACTGAGATAAGAGAACTTTACGATGCAGGAGTAAGGGACTATGCATTTTACGATGATGCCCTTCTTGTGAATAAAGACAGTCACATCAAGGTTGTCCTGAAAGAACTGGTTGAATCAGGGCTGCATGTTCGTTTTCATTGTCCGAACGGTCTTCATGCCGGACTTATTGATGATGAGCTTGCGTATTTGATGAGGAGGTCAGGGTTTACGACCCTGAGGCTCAGCCTTGAGACAGTGGATGAAAAAAGGCAGGCTGCCACAGGCGGAAAGGTCACCAGGGAGCAGCTTGTCTCAGCAGTAAGGATTCTTAAAAAGCACGGTTTTGGTAAAGAGCACATAGGGGTTTATTTAATGTATGGTCTTCCGGGACAGCCTCTTGAGGAAGTAAAAGAAGGCGTGGAGTTTCTTAAAACCCTTGGGGTGAGGATTAACCTCACTGAGTTTTCTCCCATTCCAGGCACACAGTGCTGGGAAGAACTTAAAGAGCAGGGTGTTATAACCGATGATATAGATCCGCTTGTTACCAACAATACGGTTTTTTCCCTTCTTTTTTCAGATTACGACTGGGACAAACTCGAAGCACTTAAACAGGATGTAAAAAAGTATAACAGAAGCGGTTAAAAACACATTGGCTTAATGCGGAAAGTTGTGTGGACAAAGTAAGAAGGCGGTAAAGAGCCTTTATCTGTTCTGTTTGTCGAGCAGCCTCAGAAATGCCTCAACTGCCTCAGGGTCGAATTGCGAGCCTGCATGTCTTGTAAGTTCTGACACTGCATACTGAATGCCGGGTGAGATTCTATATGGCCTGTCTGTAGTCATTGCATCGAATGAATCAGCCACATGGAGTATTCTTGCGCAGAGGGGAATCTCTTTTCTCTTGAGTCCGTCAGGGTATCCTTTTCCGTCAACCCGTTCGTGATGGTGTCTGACTAATGCAGCTATTTCTTCCAGTTGTCTTATGTTTTTAAGGATTGTTTCTCCATAAACAGGGTGTTTTTTTACCTTTTCGAATTCTTCTTCCGTAAGTCTTACGGGTTTATCCTGGAGGTGGTCGTAAGTGCCTATTTTCCCGATGTCATGCAGCAGTCCTGCAAGATGGACGCTTTTTATAATTTTTTCGTCAAGACCCATCTCGATTGCAATGTGTTTTGCATACGTGCTTACACGTTCGGAATGACCTTTCATCCACAGACTCTTTGCATCAACAGCATGCACGAATGCTCTTATAGTAGAGTCGAACATAGCCTGCTGCTCATTGTAGTGTCTCGCATTTTCAATAGCTGTTGCCGCCTGTCTGCCTATGAATTCAAGGAGTATCAAATCGTCTTTTGTAAATCGTCTTCCAGGTGTAAATCCGAATACTCCAAGCACACCAAGAGGTTTGTCCAGGGTGATTAGTGGGACGGCAAGGAGAACGTCTGGAGGCAGCAGGCAATTTTCGACAATGACAGACTGTCCTGTAGTGATTATATCTTCTGTGATTTCATCAATACCTTTTTCAGCTATTGTCCTTTTGCCGGCCTCTGGCATATTGTGAAAGCAAGGATAACTGAGGGTGTTACGGTCTTTATCCAGCAGTGCTACTGTAGCAGCATCGGCATGCAGTGCAATTGCTGCGTCTTTTACAATTGTCTTAAGCACTTTTTCAGTCTCCAGAGAAGACGAAATGTCCATGAATACACTGTTTAATACCTGAAGCTCAAACAGGTATCGTTTAATTTCATCTTCTGCCTGTTTGTGTCCGGTAATGTCATGAGCACAAACCGTTACCTTTGCAAATGTTCTCTCATAGCCTTCTGGAACAGACCACCTTACTGCAATGTGCTTTTTCTCTCCAGCCAGAGTCCGTATAACGCCTTCGCCTTCAAATATGGTCTTGCCCTCGGAAAGGGCAATGAGTTGTTCCTTGAACATGTCGTATGATTCCATACGGAAAATCTGGTTTAGATTTTCTATAAGTTCTTCTTTGCTTTCTGCTTTATACATCTGCAGGGTATATCTATTCACATCTATAACTTTTGTCATGGCTATACAGCGGGCTACAACCTCAGGATGGCTCTCAAGATACCTCCTCAGGTCTCTGACTCCTTCGGCTTTCAGCTCATCTATATATTTTTTGATGTCAGAGAAATCTACAATCCAGAGGGAAACCAGAAAATCGTTAAATAAACTGTGATATTGTTGCATCGCCTAATACAATTATTAGTTGCAATTAGTGCGATTATAGCACAGGTTGCCTGTTTAGACAATAGAGAATCAGAGCTGGATGCGCTCTGGAGGCGAGATAGTGTTAAAAAGGGTCTCTCTCTGTTGTTGTGCTATAATATTTTCACTATGGACAGGATAAAGGAGCTTTACACAGAGGGTCGAATTCCGCTTTGCCCTGTGTGTGGAAGGGAGCTTGAGGAGTCTGCATTTAAAGACGAAGGCTGGGATTGCAAATGCGGAGAGTTCATACCTCTTAATCTTGCAATAAACCCGTTTGAGGGCTGCACTCACGGGCTTAACTGCAACTGCGGAAGGGAAAGAAGGCGGTGAAGCGAGGCTATTTTGGTCTTTACGGCGGACAATTTGTGCCTGAAACCCTCATGCCTGCCCTTAAAGAGCTTGAAGCAGCGTATCTGAGCTCAAAAAAAGACAAGGCTTTTCAGAAAGAACTTTCCGAACTTCAGAAGACATACATAGGAAGACCGACCCCGCTTTACTTTGCCAAGAGGTTTACAGAGCATCTGGGCGGCGCAAAGATATATTTAAAAAGGGAGGACCTTGCCCATACCGGTGCCCACAAGATTAATAATGCACTGGGTCAGGCACTTCTTGCAAAGAGAATGGGCAAAAGCAGGGTGATTGCCGAGACTGGCGCAGGACAGCACGGTGTTGCCACTGCAACAGGTGCAGCGCTTGTGGGTCTTGACTGCGAGATATACATGGGCACAGAGGACATGAAGCGTCAGGCGCTTAATGTCTTCAGAATGAGGCTTTTAGGTGCAAAGGTGATTGAAGTGCCCATAGGTTCAAGAACACTTAAAGATGCTATAAACGAAGCCCTTAGAGACTGGACTACAAATGTGCGGAACACACACTATGTAATGGGCACGGTTTTCGGTCCGCATCCGTTTCCCTCGATGGTAAGGGACTTTCAATCAGTAATTGGAAAAGAGGCAAAGAAGCAGATATTAAGTGCCGAGGGACGCCTTCCTGACCTTCTGATTGCCTGTGTAGGTGGCGGAAGCAACTCTATCGGGCTTTTCCATGAGTTCTTAAAAGACGATGTAAATATGGTTGGTGTTGAGGCAGGTGGTCACGGCATCTCCTCAGGTGAGCATGCTGCAAGGTTTGCAGGCGGTTCAATAGGTGTGTTTCAGGGATGTAAGAGTTATCTTTTGCAGGATGAAGACGGCAATGTGCTGGGCACTCACTCGGTATCTGCAGGCCTTGATTACGCATCTGTCGGACCAGAGCACGCATATCTGAAAGACTCAGGACGTATCCGTTATACTTATGCGACTGATGAAGAAGCACTCAGTGCATTTGAACTGTTGTCCAGAACAGAGGGCATCATCCCTGCGCTTGAATCCGCACATGCACTGGCAGAGGCAGTAAAGCTTGCGCCTAAAATGCCCAAAGACAGTATCATCATCATAAACCTCTCAGGCAGGGGCGACAAGGACGTGGAACACGTGGCAAGAATAAAAGGAGTGCATATCTAATCCCATGGCTTCATCACGAATAACAAAAACATTCAAAGCACTCAAAAAGCAGGGTAGAAAAGCCTTTATCCCTTATATAATGGCAGGAGACCCTTCCATTGAAAAAACCAAGGAATTAGTCCTTCTGCTTGAGGACTGCGGTGCAGACATAATAGAACTCGGCGTGCCTTTTACAGACCCGCTTGCCGATGGTCCTCAAATCCAGAGGGCAGCAGAAAGAGCACTGGCAAACGGAGTAAGATTAAGACATGTAATAGCACTCGTAAAGGACTTGAGAAAATCCACATCTGTTCCGTTAATCCTCATGACATACTACAACCCGGTGTTCAAGTACGGCGAGGAGGCATTCATGAAGGATGCTTCGGAAGCCGGTGTTGACGGCATTATAGTTCCTGACCTTCCGCCTGATGAGGCAGGTGTCCTTAGAAGGCTTTCAAAAAAACACGGCATTGATACAATCTTTCTGCTTGCACCTACGTCAACACCAGAGAGAATAGAAACAGTGGTGAAAGCCTCAAGGGGGTTTATATACTATGTTTCGATAACAGGGATTACAGGGGCGAGGCTTCACCTGGGCTCATCACTAAAAGAGTCGATATCAAGGATAAGGAGTTTGACCGATAAACCTGTGGCTGTCGGCTTTGGCGTCAAGATGCCGGAGGAAGCCAGAGCAGTGTCAGGTATTGCAGACGGGGTTATAGTCGGCAGCGAAATAGTAAAGAGGATAAACAGCGAGCCACAGGACTTTTCCAAGCTCAAGGAGTATCTCCTAAGCCTCAGGGACGCAATCAGATAGTCATGTCCGACAAGGTCGAACAGCTTAATGCATTGATAGAGCTTACGGCTCTGATAAACTCGAGTCTTGACACACAGGAGATAAGGAAACGGGCTATAGAGGCAGCTACCAAGCTCATGGACGCAGAGGCAGGAAGCCTTCTGCTTGTTGATCAGGAGACAGGGGAGCTTTTCTTTGAGATTGCCATTGGAGAAAAAGGCAACAGGCTCAAGGAAGTAAGGCTGGAGAAAGGTCAGGGCATTGCCGGCTGGGTTGCTGAAAACAAACAGCCTGTAATCATCCACGATGTCAGCTCAGACCCAAGATTCTTCAAAGGTGCGGATGAAAAAAGCGAATTTGTCACAAAAGACATGCTCTGCGTGCCTGTTATGACAAAGGAGAAGATACTAGGAGTGCTTCAGGTGATAAATAAGAAACACGGAAAATTCGATGAAGAGGATAAGGAAATTCTTGTTGCCCTTGCAAACCAGGTGGCAGTGGCAATAGAGAATGCAAATCTTTATGAAGAGCTGAAAGAGACTTTCTACGGCACGGCACAGGCACTTGCCGAGACTATTGAAAAAAGAGACCCGTACACAGGCGGGCATACAAAGCGGGTTATGAACTACAGTCTTGCCATCGGCAGATATCTGGGGCTTGACAAGACGGAGATGGACAATTTAAAACTTGCAGCAATACTGCATGACATCGGAAAGATTGGAATCAGGGACAACGTTCTTCTGAAGGAAGACAGGCTTACCCCAGAGGAGTTTGAGTCCATGAATATGCACACAAGCTATGGTGCAGAGATTCTTGAGCATATAAAACAGCTTAAGAGCGTCATTCCGGGTGTGAAAGGACATCATGAAAAATACGATGGCACAGGCTATCCCGACGGACTGAAAGGCACTGAGATTCCACTTGCAGCACGCATTATAGCAGTTGCCGACACATTCGACGCCATGACAACAGACAGACCCTACAGAAAAGCCCTCAGCGCCGAAGCCGCATTCAATGAACTGAAAAAATTTGCAGGCAAACAGTTCGACCCTGAAGTTGTCGAGGCGTTCTTCAAGGCGTGGAAGGAGATGGAGATAATAGTATGAGAATCAGGGTTCTCGGTTCATCAGGTGCGGAGTTCCCAAATTTCAATCTGCCTGCATTCCTCATAGACGACTCTTTGCTTCTTGACGCAGGCACTATAGGAGCTGTGCTCGATGAAAACGCACAGTGGAAAATAAAGCACATCCTGCTTACACACGCCCACCTCGATCATATAAGAGGAATACCGTTTCTTGCAGACAATATAATAATAAAGAATAAGAGACACAGGGTCACTGTTATTGGAATATCTCCTGTGCTTAAGAGTTTGAAAAGCCATCTCCTTAATGATAAAGTCTGGCCTGATTTTACTTCCATACCGAATATAGCCAACAGCGTGCTCAGGCTGAAAAGCATAAAAGTGGGAAAGACAATCAGAGTCGGCGACTACAAGGTCACTGCTTACAGGGTGAATCATTCGGTTTCTGCTGTAGGCTATATTATTGAAAGCAAAGAAGGCAAAAGACTCCTTTATACAGGTGACACAGGACCGACAGAGGCAATATGGAAAGAGACCAAAATACCTGTTGACTGTGTTATAGTAGAAGTTTCGATGCCCAATAGCATGAGGGATATGGCTGTAAAGACGGGCCATCTGACACCACAGTTGCTTATGGAGGAGATAAAGAAGATGCGGCATATTCCGCGCAGGATACTTGTTACGCATCCCAAGCCGCAGTATCTTAAGAGAATAAAGACTGAGGTTGAGCGTCTGGGCATGAAAAACATAAAGATACTATCTGATGGAGATGTATATAAAATATAGGTTTACTTATGGCATGGTTTAAAAGGACAAAAGACCACGGACTGAAGACAGTAAAAATACCTGAGGGGCTGTGGGTCAAGTGCGACAGCTGTAAAGAGATAATCTACAAGAAGGAGATAGACAGAAACCTCAAGGTATGTCCCAAGTGCAACTACCACTTCCGGATAAACGCTAATGAGAGGGTTAAGCTTCTTGCAGACGAAGGCACTTTCACCGAGATTAACCCTGATATAACCTCAGCTGATCCGCTTCAGTTCAAAGACTCTATGTCATACGCAGAGAGGCTCAAAGACAATCAGAAAAAAAGCGGACTTAAAGAGGCAGTCATTTCAGGCAAGGCGAAGATAAACGGGCATGACGTTGTTCTGGTGATAATGGACTTTGCCTTTATGGGCGGTAGCATGGGCTCTGCAGTAGGGGAGAAGATAGTAAGGGCGGCAGAGTTGGCACTTGAGGAAAAAATCCCGCTTATTGCGGTCTCCTCTTCCGGCGGGGCAAGAATGCAGGAGGGGATTTACTCGCTTATGCAGATGGCAAAGGTCTCTGCTGCCATCGGAAAACTGAAGGACGCTGCAGTCCCTTATATATCAGTCATTTCAGACCCTACGTTCGGTGGTGTTACCGCAAGCTTTGCAATGCTAGGAGACATTATAATCGCTGAACCACGAAGCCTTATCGGCTTTGCCGGTCCACGCGTTATAGAGCAGACAATAAAGCAGCAGCTTCCGGACAATTTCCAGAGGGCAGAGTTTCTGCTTGAGCACGGCCTTATAGACATGATAGTCGAACGAAAAGACATGAAAGCCACGTTGGCAAAGCTCATCGAACACCTCAAGGGGGCATAGACCCTACGACCTCAGACACTGCAAATTCGTCCCTCCGGGAACGCTCTCTTCACCAACAGGGGTCAAAAATTTTGTAATGTCGCTCAAGGCATTTTCCAGCCTGTGCCTTTAAGCCTGAATTTTGAATTGCTGCCATTTATGACCTTTTGTCATGACTCCGGCATGCAATTTAAGTTAAAATCTCCTGCATGGGGTACAAGGATGCAATCAGTTATCTATATGGTTTACAGAAGCATGGCATCAAACTTGGTCTTGAAAACCCGCTAAAGCTTCTTTCGCTTTTCGGAAACCCGCACGACTCTTTCAAATCAATCCATATAGCAGGCACAAACGGCAAGGGCTCTACTGCCTCAATGCTTGCCTCGATGCTCAAACACGCAGGTTTTAAGGTTGGGCTTTTCACCTCGCCTCATCTGGTAAGCTTTACAGAAAGAATCAGAATAAACGACGAAGAGATTCTTGAAGAAGAGGTCGTCGCTCTGGCAGAAGAGATAAAGGAAAAAGCCGGCAGTATCAATCCGACTTTTTTTGAGGTAGTTACTGTGATGGCGTTTGTTTATTTCAAAAGAAAGAATGTGGACTGGGCTGTCATAGAGACAGGCATGGGTGGAAGACTCGATGCAACGAATGTCATAAAGCCGCAAGTCTCTATAATAACGAGCATCAGCTACGACCATAAAGAATTTTTAGGTGAAAGCATCGAAGAGATAGCCGGTGAAAAAGCAGGGATAATAAAGGAAGGCGTGCCTGTGGTTACGGCACCGCAGGAGCCGCCTGCAATGGATGTGATAATAAAGCGTGCAGAAGAAATGCACTCGAAAGTGCATATGTTCGAGAAAGACTTCTCTGCAGATATTAAAAAGCACGAACCTTTTAAAGTGCTGTTCGATTACAGTTCTGAGACTCTTTCGATATCTGAAATCGTTGTTCCGCTTTCCGGTGAGTATCAGGCGGTTAATGCGTCTTTGGCAATCAGGGCGTTTGAACTAATCTCAAAAAGAGACATTGAGAGCATTGTGAAAACCGGACTTCGCAGTCTCAGATGGCAGGGCAGGCTTGAGCTTATAGCAGAAAACATATTGATAGACGGTGCTCACAATCCGACTGCTGCCAGAGAGCTTGCAAATACACTCAGGACGGATTTTCTTAAAGACGGCAGAAAGCTGGTGCTTATCATGGGGGTAATGGCTGACAAGGACATAAAGGGCATACTCAGTCCGCTTCTTCCTCTGGCTGACGAAGTGATATTCACTGCACCTGATTACGGGCGGGCTGCATCTCCTGAGGAGCTTTCAAACCATGCACTTTCACTCGGATTTAAATCAAAGACTGCAAAATCCGTAAAGGAAGCCATAGACATGACAAAAGGCTCGAACTGTCTTGTCTTGATAACCGGCTCGTTTTATACAATCGGCGAGGCAAAAGAAGCACTGGGCATGAGCGGTTCACTGACAGGGTTAAGGGAATGAAACAGATTATTGCGTTACTCGGTCTCATTCTGTTCTTTGCCTCTTTTTCTCAGGCAGAAGAGGCGATTATCAGTGCTGATTCCATCGAGCAGAAGGGAACTTCTTATACAGCGGAAGGCTCTGTGAGAATTCAGAGAGGAGACGCAGTCTTGCAGGCTGACAAGGCAAGCTATGACCAGAGCACCGCAGATGCTGAAGCCGAAGGCAATGTTTTTTATGAAGACCAGAAAGTAACGATAAAGGCAGACAGGGCAGTGCTTAATCTCAGGACAAAGACTGGAGTGCTCTATAACGCTGAGATATTAATCAAGGAGGGCAATTATCACATCCGTGGTGCTAAGGTGGAAAAGACAGGTGAGAACAGGTATTTTCTCAAGAATGCATCAGTCACCACCTGTGATGCTCCCCTTCCGGCATGGTGTCTTAGAGGCAGTGATGTGGACATCATCATCGGCGACAGACTCAAGGCAAAGCATGCCTCGCTGGCAATCAAGGGCATTCCGCTGTTTTATACCCCTTATGTCTGGGCGCCGATTCTTACTGAAAGAAAAACAGGGTTTTTAATCCCCACCGTGGGTTACAGAAAATCAAAGGGCATATACATAAGACAACCTTTCTTCTGGGCTATATCCGAAAACAGGGATGCCACTTTTTATCTTGACCTTTACACGCTGCGGGGCGTGGGAAAAGGAATCGAATACAGGTATATAGAGAGGGCAGACCTCAGCGGCTTATTCAACATTTATCATCTGCGCGACAGAGAGCTTAAAAAAGACTTCACTGAAGTGAGAGCCTCGCACAGACAGACAGGCGGCTGGCTCGACCTTAATCTTGTCAATCACAGGGAATTTTACAGGCTGTATGAGCCTTACCTTGAGCTGAGTTCAAAACGGTTTCTTGAATCAGAAGCAGAGATGTCCATGCATGCAGGGAATTCAAGGCTCTATCTGACGAGCCAGTATCTATTTGACCTTAAGGATGGAACCGACCAGTCTTCAATACCGCAAAGACTGCCTGAAGCCGGATTTTTCTATGCGCCGAAGAGGCTCGGTCCTGTTGTGTTGACTGTCTCCTCTACTGTCTCGAATTTCTGGGTAAAGCAGGGCGATGACACCAAAAGGTTTGATATATATCTGAGGGCTTTTCATTCCGCAGGAAGAGGTCCAAGTCTGCTGCAAACCTTTGGAGCAAGACATTCTGTTTACGACACAGATGACACCTTTAGCCGCCGGAGCTACGACTACAGTGCTGTGCTGAAAGCAAGATTTATCAGGGACTACCGGAACATAACCCATGCAGTAGAGCCATCTTTATCATACAGGTATGTTTTCGTGGATGGAAAAGAGCCGCCTTTTTTTGATTCCGTTGAGCTTGTCTCCGAGACCTCTGTAGCAGAAGCCTCTCTTACGAGCCGGTTTATGGACAGTAAAGGCGAGTTTGCCACTCTGAGGCTTATACAGCCTTATGATTTTAAAAGAGGAGAAAACCATCTTCTTCCCCTCAGGCTTGATGCATCAGTCCAGAGGCTATTAAGGTTCAGGACAAGCGTCTCTTATGATGTCAACAAAGGCTTGCTTGAATCCGTAGATTCTGATGTAGGAATAGACCTTCCCAAGGCATCTGTTTCCGTCGGACAAAGTTATGCAAGGGGTGGAGACCTCAGACTTTACAGCCTCAGCATCGAATACAGCCCTGCAGCAGTGTTTGCCCTCAACAGTAGTATCTGGTATGATGCTAAAAGAGGACTGAGGGAGTTTAAAGCAGGGCTTAGATATCAGCGTCAGTGCTGGGGCGTGACAATGAGATATGTAAAAAAGCGTGAGGATTACAGCCTATTTTTGACGATAAACCTTATCGGCCTTGGCTTCCTTGAGGTATGAGTTATGGCAATCAGGAAGAGATTCCTCGGGGAGCTGCTCGTAGAGGCAGGTGTTATAACAGAAGAGCAAAAGGACATTGCACTTAAGGAGCAGAAAAAGCTTGGAAAGCGGCTCGGTGAGGTTCTCATTGACCTTGGCTTTGTCACAGAAGAGACTCTGGCTGACACCCTGAGCAAACAGCTTGGACTGCCGTTTAAGGATATAAAGTCCCTTCATGTATCCCCTGAGGTTGTGCAAACAATTCCAGAGGCGGTTGCCAGAAAATACAAGGTGCTTCCAGTAGAGATTATAGACGGAAAGCTCACCCTTGCAATGGTTGACCCGCTGGATGTCCTTGCTATGGACGAGATAAAAAGGCGGACACGGCTTGATGTGGAACCGGTTGTCGTAGTTGGCTCTGAGCTGCTGAAGGCGCTGGACAGATATTACAAAGGTGAGGTTGAAGAAGCCATAAAGGTAGGTGAGGCGGCTTATCCTGCTGAAGAGGAAGCAGCAAAACCAGAGGATACCCCTGTTGTCAAACTTGTCAATATGATGATTACGCATGCAATAAGGGAGCGGGCAAGCGACATCCATATAGAGCCGGATTCGGATTCCCTGAGAATCAGATACAGGATTGACGGAATACTGCACGAGGCAATGGTGCCTCCAAAACAATTCCATCCGGGCATAGTCTCCAGGATAAAGATACTCTCAGGTATGGACATCGCTGAAAAACGCGTGCCGCAGGATGGAAGATTCCCGATAAACATCGAAGGCAAGGAGTTCGACATAAGGACATCCACACTGCCCACACTGCACGGTGAAAAAGTTGTCCTGAGGCTGCTTGAAAAAACCACAGGTCTTCCTAATCTGAGCGAACTCGGCTTCTCAGAGGAGACACTCCATGCATACGAAAAACTCATAAAAAGACCTTACGGGTTTATCCTTGCTACAGGACCCACTGGTTGCGGAAAGACCACTACAATGTATTCGTCATTAAAAAAGATAAGCACTATAGAGAAGAACGTAATCACTGTTGAAGACCCCATAGAGTACAATCTCAAGGGCATAAATCAGGTTCAGGTAAATCCGAAGGCAGGGCTTACATTTGCCAATGGTCTGAGGTCTATACTCAGGCAGGACCCGGACGTGATAATGATAGGGGAAATAAGAGACCTTGAAACTGCATCCATTGCAACGCATGCGGCACTTACCGGTCATCTTGTCCTGAGCACCCTGCACACCAACGAAGCCGTAGGAGCACTCGCAAGACTGATAGATATGGGTGTAGAACCTTTCCTTATCACTTCCTCTCTTATCGGAGTCCTGGGGCAGAGGCTTATAAGAAAGATATGCCCGCACTGCAAGGAAAGCTATACGGACTCTGCAGAGGTATTGAAGGAAGTAGGCATTGACGGAGAAGTAACACTCTTCAGAGGCAAAGGATGCGGTGAGTGCTGGTTTACCGGATACTTCGGCAGGGAAGGACTGTTCGAACTCCTCATGATTACGGAAAGCATAAAAAGGCTCATCGTGGCAAGGGCATCTGTGAGCGAAATAAAAGAACAGGCGAAAAAAGAGGGGTTCAAGACCCTGAAAGAAGAAGGGCTTATAAAAGTGGTAAACGGTGTTACAACACTCGAAGAGGTGATGCGTGTAACCACAGAGGCTGACTGAAATGCCCAGCTTTAATTACAAGGTCAGAGATACCAAAGGAGAGCTTATAACAGGAATCATTCAGGGGGCTTCAGAAGAGGCGGTAGCAGCAGAACTCTTCTCAAAAGGCTATATCCCTGTAGAGATAAGACAGGAGAGAGCACCAAAAGGCATAAGCCTGCTTGACATTTTCAGCACGGTAAGCCCTGAAGACCTTATAGTCTTCAGCCGTCAGCTGGCAACACTTATCAAGGCAGGAGTGCCCTTCTTAAGAAGCCTTCAGACCCTTGAGGAGCAGACTGAAAGCAAAAAACTCAAGAACATCATCAGAGAGATACTGATTGAAGTGGAAAAAGGCGAGTCGTTTTCCTCTGCGCTTTCAAAATTTCCAAAGGTGTTTTCCCAGCTTTATGTAAGCATGATAAGAGTAGGGGAAGAGGCAGGCGTACTTGATGACATGCTTGACAGACTGGCGTCGCTCCTTGAACATGAGGCAGCCACAAAGGCAAGAATAAAGGCTGCACTTAGATATCCGATAATAGTGCTGGTCAGCCTGACGGCTGCGTTCTTCTTCCTGACTGCATTCGTTGTGCCAAGATTTGCAGGACTTTATGGCGCTGCAAGAGTCCAGCTTCCGTTTCCGACAAGAGCACTTATATTCATGAACAAGGCACTAAGGGAGTACTACATGTTGATTGGAGGCGGAATTGCAGGTGTCTTCCTCCTCTTCAAGTTGTACATAAGGACGCCGTCAGGAAGGTGGAACTGGGACAGACTCAAGCTCAAGTTGCCTATTATGGGTCCTATTATAGAGAAGTCGATGATGTCAAGGTTTGCAAGGATATTCGCCACACTTTACAGAAGCGGTGTTCCTATGCTTCACAGCCTTGATGTAGTCTCAGGGACTTTGGAGAATGTGCTGATTGCAAGAGCAGTTAATGTCATTAAGGAAGCAGTCAGAGAAGGCAAAGGACTGGCTGAGCCTATGGGGAAAACAGGCGTATTCCCTCCAATAGTAGTACAGATGGTTGCAGTGGGCGAGGAAACAGGTGCACTGGATGAAATGCTTACAAAAATCTCTGAGTATTATGACCTTGAAGTGGAATATGCCATCAGGAATCTTTCGACTACGCTTGAGCCTGTGCTGCTTGTTGCCCTTGCAGGAGCAATACTGTTTCTGGCGCTGGGAATATTCCTTCCGATATGGGATATGATAAGCGCCCTGAAGAGATAGAGAAAAAAATTTCCTTCCGTTTGGGTTAAAATAAAGGCTATGAAGTGCAAATCCTGTGAAGGCGAGATAAAGCTTCATGTGGGTTGAAAGTCCGTGTGGTTTCGCTGCATGGACTGCGGCAAAACATATAACATCAGTGAATACATCGAAGAGATAGACGAGGAGATGTGGGAGCAGATATCCAGAAGACCCTGTAACCGGGCTTAGTGTGGTGTTTGCCCACATGAAAGGAGGATTAAAATAGAACGGTATTTTGAACAACTCAGGAAGATATATACTTCCATGGACAGGGCTTACGATGCAGTGGCAGGCTATTATGGGTTTAACTGTGAGGGCTGTGAGGACAACTGCTGCAAACAGAGATTTTATCACTACACACTTGTTGAATATTACTATCTTTTAGAGGGAGTTAAAAAAGCAGAGCCTGAACTTGTAAGGACTATTCTCACACGGGCAAAGATTGTAACTGAAACATATTTCAAGGAACTTCAGATAGGAGAAATTCTTCCGCTTATGTGTCCTGTTAATTCTGACGGTCGCTGTACGCTTTATGAATACAGACCCATGATATGCAGACTTCACGGTCTACCGCACAAGTTTTTAAAGCCTGATGGCGCTGTTCAGGAAGGCGGCGGATGTCACAGGTTCGAGTTGCTTCACAAGGCAGCCGTGAGACTGGACAGAACCGTTGCTTACACAGAGCTTGCCCAGCTTGAAAAAGAACTCAGGGCAGAACTCGGCTTCAAAGGCAGGTACAAGAAGACAACAGCCGAGATGCTCATGGACATGGTTGAACATCTAAACCTCAATTTCGACTGAGACAATGATATAAGTGGGTCTCTGACCCAAGGAGGTCTCCCATCGCCTCGCTAATTATAGATGGATACAATGTCATAGGGGTGCTTCACAAAGACATCGAGGCTGAAAGACAGAGGTTTATAGAAGCACTGATTGAGTATAAAAAGCTCAAAGGTCATGACATAACCGTTGTGTTTGACGGTGTCAAAGGCGGCGAAGCCACTGAAAGCCGCACTGTTACAGGCGGTATCAGTGTAATATACTCGGCACTTGGAGAAACAGCAGACGCTGTTATAAAAAGAACCCTCACGCAGAGCAAAAAATACTGGATAGTCATAAGCTCGGACAGAGATATTCAGGCTCATGCATGGTCTTCAGGCTCAGTGCCTATTGACTCAGAAGACTTCCTGAAAGTGCTCGAAAGAAAGATGACTGCCTACGAATACCCTGATGAAGAAGAAGACGAAGAGTATGTGCCACGTAAAAAAGGCACTCCGAGGAGACTTTCAAAAAAAGAAAAGGCTCAAAAAAGAGCATTGAACAAACTTTAAGATGCTCAGAATGCTCTTAAGAGTAAGGGCGGTTGATGCCCTTATGCTTGTCTTTGTCCTGTTCCTCATATCGTTGAGCATTGCTTATAAAGACAGGCTTCCTGATGCAGGGGCACTCGTCTCTGTTTACTTTGCATTGCTTGCAGGGCAGGCTCTGGTGGCTTCAGTGAAGGGTAAAGGTGGTTTTTTCCGCCTCCTCTATGACCTTATATACCCTGTAATATACGTTGTCGTTATTTTCGACAGTCTCGGAAACCTCGTGCATTATGTCAATCCCAGAGACATAGACCCTTTGCTTATACGGCTTGATTACAAGCTCTTCGGCGGCTATCCCACAGTGATGTTCGAGGCTCTGGTTACCCCGCTTCTTACAGAGGTTTTTCAGATTGCATACACTACATATTATTTTATCCCTGTGGTGTTCGGTGTAGTTTTAAAACTCAGAGGCAGGGAAGAGGAATTCCAGAGGTCGCTTTTTTTGCTGGTCTTATGTTTTTTCCTTTCTTATCTGGGTTATATATTCATGCCCGCGCTTGGGCCGAGATACACTATCAGCCATCTTCACAGCACAGAGCTTACAGGTCTGTTCCTTGCCACTCCTATAGAGAGGCTGCTTAACAGCCTTGAGGGCATAAAAAGGGATGCCTTTCCAAGCGGGCACACTGCGGTTGCGCTTCTGGTGCTTGTGCTTTCACTGAGATACGAGAGAGTTTTATTCTGGATTTTCCTGCTTCCGGTTGCAGCGCTTATACTTTCAACTGTATACTGCAGATATCATTATGCAGTTGATATCTTTGCAGGCATGGGACTTACAATTATAACCGTATTTATTGGAGATAGATGTTATGACTGCTGGCAAAAAAGGCAATCTGCTGATAGTAGAGGACGAAAAGAAAATATCTGACATAACAAAGGCATATCTTGAAAGGGACGGCTACCATGTGTCTGTGGCAGAGACCGCAGAGAGAGCGATTAAGCTTCTTAAAGAGCCGTTGGACCTGATAATACTGGACTTGATGCTTCCTGACATTCCTGGTGAAGAGCTCTGCAGGTTGATACGTCAGGACTCGGACATACCGATAATCATGCTTACTGCAAAAAGCGCCGAAGAGGACAGAATAAAAGGGCTCGGCATGGGTGCTGACGACTATGTGGTCAAGCCCTTCAGCCCGAGAGAGCTTGTTGCACGCGTAAATGCACTGCTTAGAAGGACGAAAAAATCTGCCAAGACGCTGAGCTTTAACCAGGGCAGTCTTGTCATTGATGTGACAACCCATGAGGTAAAAAAGAACAAAGAGCCTGTAACCCTTACCCCTACCGAGTTCAGAATACTTCTTACCCTTGCGGAAAGACCTCTGGTGGTCATGAGCAGGCATCAGCTTGTAAATCTTGTCCAGGGCTACGACTTCGAGGGCTACGAAAGAACCATAGACGCCCATGTCAAAAACCTGAGACAGAAGATAGAGGACAACCCGAAAGAGCCGGTGTTTATAAAGACAGTCTATGGTCTCGGCTATAAATTCATAGGCATAAGGGATGAGAAATAAGCTCTTTTTAGCGTTCTTTATTGTAATTGCCATTGCTTTGGTCTCCAATCTTATTTTCGAGCGTCTGATTCTCAGGGACTTTGAGGAATACGCAAGAGGCGCAAGGGAAGACCAGCTTTACTGGGTGCTGGCTTCAGTGGAAGGAAGTTACACAGAAGACGGCTGGGATGAATTCTTGCTCAAGAATTCCCTTCACTGGGCTATCATGCTGGGCTTTGATGCAGAGGTAAGAGACAGCGCCGGAAACACCGTGCTTACCTCGAAAGAAGCACTTCAGTCTCTTTCACCTGCAATGAAAAGAAGGATGGAGTCCCTTGTTCATCCTGACAAACCCGAAGGAGAGTTCGAGGAGTATCCTCTTTATGTCGGCGGCAATGAAATCGGCTCGCTTCTTGTGCGTCCCCTGAGCAGGGAGGGACTTCAGCAGCAGAAAGAGGCGATATTCAAAAAAAGGGGAAGGACTTTTCTCCTCACATCGTTTCTTATTGCAGGCAGTGGTGCGCTGTTTCTTTCCTTTGTCTTCAGCCTCTTTCTTACAGGCCCGATAAGAAGGCTTAAACGTGCGGCTGAGGCCGTGGCAGCAGGAGATTTATCAGTAAGGGTAAAGACCGGCTCAAAGGACGAGATAGGAAAACTCACAGAGACATTCAATCACATGGTTGAGGCTTTGGAAAGAGAAGAAAACTTAAGAAGACACCTTACATCAAACATAGCGCATGAACTCAGAACCCCTCTTACTGTCATACGCGCAAACCTTGAGGCTGTTGCCGACGGAGTCGAAAGCACGGAAGAAGGGCTCAAAAATATAACAGCAGAGGTGGATAAGTTAATAACCCTTGTTGACGGCATAGAGGATGTGACAAAAGCAGAGGCAAGTTTCTTCACACCGGCAGAGTATGTAAAGGTGGGCATCAGAAGCCTGATTGAAGGCATTGCCCAGAGCATGCGCCCCATATTTAGAGACAAAGGACTCGAGCTTACTGTCTTGAAAGAGGGAGACATTGAGGTTGTAACCGATGTGGACAAACTCGAAAGGATACTGAGAAACATCATCTCCAACTCCTTGAGGCATACTGAAAAAGGCGGCGTATGGATAGACTACGGCAAGGGCAAAAAAGAGTTTTTTATAGAGATAAGAGACTCAGGAAGCGGTATGTCTGAGGAAGAGCTGTCCATGATTTTCAAGAGGTTTTACAAAGGCAAGGGCTCAGAAGGCGCAGGGCTTGGGCTTTCCATTGTAAAAGAACTCGTGGATGTAATGGAAGGAAAAATAGAGGTGGAAAGCGCACCCGGTAAGGGTACGGTCTTCAGACTGACGTTTCCGCTTAAGAAGTAGAGCGCTATTTGCGAACGCTCTCTATAAACTCTTCGATTCTCTTTTTTATTTCGTCCCTTGTCTTCCGGAAGGCATCCAGGATTTCCTCTTCTGTTCCGATTGTGCCTACCGGGTCTTCTATAGGCCAGTGGAGGCGTTTTATCTCAGGCGGTGTGTGCGGGCATGTCGCCTCTGCATGACCGCAGAGGGTAATCACAATGTCCATCTGCCTTAAGAGGTCTTCGTCTATGGCTTTTGACTTCTGGTTTGATATGTCTATGCCGATTTCCTTCATAACAGTGACTGCACGCGGGTGAACCACTGCAGAGAAAAGCCCTGCACTGTAAGGCTCGATTATTCCGTTGCCGAGAGTCCTTGCAAAACCTTCTGCCATCTGTGAACGGCAAGAGTTGGCTGTGCATAAAAACATGACCTTAATCACTGTTGCGCCTCCGTTAAATTTTATTTTATTTGTCTTTGCGGGTTTTCTTTTTTATCAGGTTTTCGGGTATTTTCTCAAGCACAGAAAGCAGGAGAAACCTCCTGAACATGTCCGAGGGCTCAAGGCTGTAGTGCATCCAGCGCCCTTCTTTCCTCTGCCTTACGAATCCTGCATCCTACATTCAACGTTGAAGTGCAACACAGAAGCGGCAACTTCAATCGGTGTTTTAACCCCCAAGCACTTTCTTGGGCGATTATTTATTAATGATTTAATTAGAGCGATCTGCTCGTCTGAAATCTTACTGAAATCAGTCCCTTTTGGCAAATACCATCGGATGAGACCATTGATATGTTCATTTGTGCCTCGCTCCCATGATGCGTATTGATGAGTAAAATAGCATTTGATGCCGATACAGGAGGCTATCTCTTCATGTCCTGCGTTCTCTGTGCCATTGTCCATCGTCAAGGTTTTTCTGGCTCTTCCGCTCTACCAGAGAATTAAGGGCGGCAAGGCTTTTCTTTGACACAAGACTGTCCCACTCCCAGTGCCCAAATTCCTCGCGGCTATCCACAGATACAGGTCTTTCCTCTATGGATATGCGGTTAGGAATCTTGGTTTTACGGGGTTTTCTGCCCTCTGTCTTCTTTTTTCGCCTGCTATGACAACGCGGGTTTAAGGGCAGAGCCACGCCCCTCTTTTGCTTGTCAGGCGAATCCCCCTCTCTTGACAAACTCATATAAACATATTAAAATTCATTTATATGAAAAAGATGGCGGGCATATTCAAGTTGTTTTCGGATGAGACGAGGTTGAGGATTCTCATGCTCCTTACGAAGAAGGAGCTCTGCGTATGCCAGATTATGGGAGTGCTCGGCATATCCCAGCCGCTTGTCTCGCATAACCTGTCGCTTTTAAGCAAGGCAGGGCTTCTTAACGAGAGAAGAGAAGGGAAGCTGATTTTCTATTCCGTGAAAAAACGCTTGCCTGCCCCGGTAAACAGGATTATAACCATATTAAAGAGTGAACTGCAGAACGACCCTGTGTTTATGAACGACATGGCGTCACTCAATGACTGCTACGAGTTCCAGAAGAAGACAGGCAGGTGCGATATGAAGACGTTCCGTGAGTTCATGGAAAGGCAGAGGAAAAAGAGGAGGAAGGTATGAAAGCTGTTTTTGCCTCGTTGGTCATCCTTCTCGTGTTTGCAAATACAGTGTTTGCAGAGAGAGTTGTCAGCCTTGATGAGGCTATAAACATCGCCCTCAGGGACAACCCTGAAATCAAGGCGTTTGACAATTCTGTTTCAGCGGGCAGGGAAGACATAGGAATCGCAAGAAGCTACCTCTTGCCGAAGCTCACGTTCGAGGAGAGATTCATCAGAACGAACAACCCTACGTTTGCATTCTCAGCAAAGCTCAATCAGGAGAGATTTACGCAGGCAGACTTTGCCATCAACTCTCTTAACGACCCTGACCCTATAAATGATTTTCAGACGTCGCTGTCGTTTGAGCAGCCTGTATTCGTAAGGCAGGCTTCGCTAGGGCTTAAGATGGCTAAGAAAGAGGCTGAAGCCCTGCAGTTGGACTTTCAGAGGAAGAAAGAAAAAGTCGCACTCGATGTAATCAAGACGTTTCTTAATGTGCAGACTGCCAAGGCATATGTAAAAGCCGCGGAAAAAGGGCTTGAGGATGCAAAAGAGCATAAAAGGATTGCAGAGGCAAGGTTTAACTCCGGTCTTGGGCTTTACTCCGACATCCTGAGGACTGATGTCTTTCAGAAAGAGGCAGAAGAAAGGCTCATTAAAGCGAAAAAGAACCTTCAGGTGGCAAAAAGAGCGCTTGGTCTTATGCTTGGCCTCAGTGAGTCTGTGGACGTAACTGAGGAGACTCCGGATTTGACATCCTTTGATATCGAGGCATACAGCAGTGCCGCTTTGCAAAGGAGTGACATAAAGGCTCTGGAGCAAAGGCTTAAAAACGCAGAGAATGCCATAAAGCTTGCCAGTGCAGGCTACCTGCCTGTGGTCGGTATCGGAGGCTCTTACCAGTGGAACGACCATGACAAGGCATTTGGCAGTGAGGGCGAAAGCTATCAGGTGATGGCTTTCCTCAGGTGGAATCTCTTTGACGGCACAAAGCGTGAGCATGAAAAGAAGAAAGCAGAGTACAAGGTAAAAGAAGTCTCGGAGTATCTCGACGGGTTTAAAAAAGAGGTCTTATTCAGGGTTTATGAAGCATACCTCGGTGTTGAAGAGGCAAGAAAAAGCCTTGAGCTTGCAAAGGCAAGGAAGGCATCGGCAGAGGAAGGGGTAAGGCTGCTTAAGGCACGGTATGAAAACGCCCTTTCCACCATAGTCGAGCTGCTTGATGCACAGGCAAGCCTTGATGCAGCAAGAGCAGGCGTTATCGAAAAGAACAACAACTATCTTATCGCTGTCTCTGAGCTTAAGTTTCAGAGCGGCTTAATACTGAAAAACCACTGAAAGGAGTCGGTCAGTATGAAGATAAATAAATATACAGTGCTAATCATTGCCCTTAGCGTCATTGTGCTCATCGCAGGCTGTAAGGGAGAAAGCGCCAAAGAAGAACTCTTGCGTCCTGAGGTCAAAGGGGTAAGGGTTGAGACAGTCAAGCCTGTCTCCGTAGATGAATACTATGAAGCCTCAGGCACTGTAAAGGCAAAGACCGTAAGTGTTGTGGCAGGCAGACTGATGGGNGCAGTTACGTCTTTGAAAGTAAAAGAAGGCGACAGGGTAAAGAAAGGACAACTGCTTCTTACAATCGACGACAGAGACGTAAAGGCAAAAGTGAAAGCCGCAGAAGAGGGATATAAAGAAGCCCTCAGTGCGCTTGAGTCTGCAAAAAGACAGAAGGAACTCGCTGACATAACTTATGAAAGATTTAAAAAGCTCTATGAAGAGAAAGCACTGACAGAGCAGGAACTCGACCAGATAAAGACAAAGAAGAAAGTGGCAGAGTCTGAATTTAATAGGGTTCAGGCTGTAGTCAACCGTGCAAAGGCAGCACTTAAGGAAGCAAAGGTTTATCTGAGTTTTACAAGAGTCACTTCCCCTGTTGACGGAATAGTAACGGAAAAGAAGACGGACATCGGAAGCATGACTGCACCAGGAGTGCCGCTTCTTACGATTGAAGACGACTCTGTCTACAGGATAGAGGTCAATGTGGATGAGGGGCTTCTTGGGGTGATAAAGCCCGGTATGACTGCTCAGATAACCATCGAATCAACCAGTATGAAGACCGAAGGAAAGGTTGTTGAGATAGTGCCGGCTGTAGACCCGATGACACGGACATTCCTCGTAAAGATAGAGCTAAATGGTAAGGGTTTAAGAAGTGGTCTTTATGGAAAGGTGAAGTTTCCTGTGGGAGTAAAACAGGCGATATTCGTTCCGGCTGAGGCAGTAGTCGAGAAAGGACAGCTTACAGGTGTTTATGCCGTGGATGAAGACGGAATGGTTACATACAGGCTCGTGAGGGTTGGAAAACAGTATGAAGATATGGTGGAGATACTTTCCGGTATAACCTCCGGCGACAGGGTGATAGTCAAAGGCGTGGAAGAAGCGATTGACGGTGGAGTGCTCAAAGAGGTGAGTGAAGGATGAAAGGTATCGGCATATCAGGAAGAATAGCTAAAGCGTTTATTACGTCCAAGCTTACGCCTCTATTGGTGATTGCCGCTCTTTTGCTCGGAATCTTTGCAGTAATTGTAACGCCCAGAGAGGAAGAGCCGCAGATACTCGTGCCCATGGTTGATGTGTTTGTTACATATCCCGGGGCGTCTGCAAAAGAAGTGGAAGAGCGGGTTACAAGACCAATGGAGAGGCTTTTGTGGGAGATAAAAGGCGTTGAGTATGTGTATTCGATTGCAAGGCCGGGCATGAACCTGACGATTGTTAGGTTTTATGTCGGCGAGGATATGGAGGACAGTCTTGTAAAGCTTTATAACAAGCTCATGTCCAACTACGACCTCATACCTCCGGGTGTGTCTCAACCGCTTGTAAAGCCGAAGTCAATAGACGATGTTTCGATACTTACTCTTACGCTCTGGGGTGACGGTTATTCCGGCTATGAACTAAGGCGCATTGCAGAAGAGATAAGAAACAACATAAAGCAGGATACTGACGTCTCGGAAATCTCCATTATAGGCGGGCAGAGAAGGCAGGTGAGGGTCATACTCGACCCTTCAAGGCTTCATGCCTACAATGCCTCTGCGCTTCAGATAATGGATGCGCTTAAGAAAGCGAATTTTGTTCTGCCTTCAGGGGCTTTTCAATCAGGAGGCAGGGAATACCTTGTTGAGACCGGAGGATTTCTGAAGAACGCCGAAGAAGTAGGCAATGTGGTAATAGGCGTGTTTAACGGAAGACCTGTATATCTCAGGGATATAGCAGACATCGTTGACGGTCCTGAAGAGCCTTCGGATTATGTGTTCATGGGGCTTGGTCCGGCTTCAGAGTCAACCAGCAGGGCAGGGCAATATGAGGCAGTAACCATAGCCGTAGCCAAGAAAAAAGGCGCTAATGCCACAGTGATTGCCCACAGGGCAATAGAAAAAGTAGAGGAGCTTAAAGGCTCTCTCATACCTTCTGATGTGAACGTGACCATAACGAGAAACTACGGAGACACAGCAAAGGAAAAATCAGACGAGCTTCTTGAGCACATGATGATTGCAACAATCTCGGTCATTGTTCTCATTGCGCTTGCACTTGGCTGGAGGGAGTCTATAGTTGTTGCAGTGGCAGTGCCTGTTACACTTGCGCTTACATTGCTTACAAATTATCTTTACGGCTACACGCTCAATCGTGTGACGCTTTTTGCCCTGATATTCTCCATCGGCATACTTGTGGATGATGCAATCGTTGTTGTGGAGAACATCCACAGGCATTTTAAGATGCGTAAAGGCGGGCTCTTGACTGCTGTGCTTGCTGTGGATGAGGTAGGCAATCCAACTATACTTGCCACGTTCACTGTTATTGCTGCACTTCTGCCTATGGCGTTCGTCTCAGGACTTATGGGTCCGTATATGAGACCCATTCCGGTGGGTGCATCTGCGGCGATGCTGTTTTCACTGCTTGTGGCTTTCATCGTAAGCCCGTGGATGAGCTACAAGGTGCTGAAGCATGTAAAGCCTACGAAAGAAGGCGGGGAGAACGAAAAGCTCCATGCGTTTTATAAGAAGGTTCTTTCTCCGCTTATTGACAAGAGGAGAAAAAGGTTTATCGCCCTTGGTGCAGTCGCCTTTTTACTCGGGCTTGCCTTGTTGCTCTTGCCTTTTAAGGCAGTGACCGTAAAGATGCTTCCTTTTGACAACAAGAGCGAGCTTCAGGTAATCATCGACATGCCTGAAGGCACTACCCTTGAAGAGACTGCGGCTTTGGCAAGAGACATGGGCGAGTACCTGAAGACCGTGCCTGAGGTAACGAACTATCAGGCTTATGTGGGAACTTCAGCACCGTTTAACTTCAATGGTCTTGTGAGGCATTATTTCCTGCGAAGAGGAAGTAATGTAGCTGACATACAGGTGAACTTTCTTCCGAAGCATGAAAGAAAGGCTCAGAGCCATGACATAGCAAAGCGTCTGCGTCCTGAGCTTAAGAAGATAGCAGACAGATACGGCGCACGCATAAAGGTGGCTGAGATACCGCCGGGTCCGCCTGTGCTAAGCACGCTCGTGGCTGAAGTCTACGGACCTGACCCAAAAAGGCAGGTGGAAATAGCAAGAGACATCAAGGAGATATTTGAAAGCACAGACGGCGTTGTTGATGTGGACTGGTTTGTGGAGGATGACCAGAAAAAGATAATCTTCGAGGTGGACAAGGAAAAAGCCGCACTTAACGGCATAAGCACTGATGCGGTCTCTCAAAGCCTCAGGATTGCACTTAACGGCATGGGCGCAGGACTCGTGCACTTTGAAAAAGAAAAAGAGCCTGTGGAAATCTTCTTGAGGATGCCGCTTCCAGAGCGCTCGGACATCGCTTCTCTTAAAGAGATAAAAGTGCCTTCACGTTCAGGAAAATTTGTGCCGCTTTCCGAGCTCGTAAAAATAAGAGAAGAGATTGCAGACAAGACCATATACCACAAGAACCTGAAACGGGTTACTTATGTGACAGGTGATGTGGCAGGCATAGAGGAAAGCCCTGTCTATGCAATACTGAAGATGAAAGAGAAGATTAAGAACCTGAAGCTTCCTGAAGGCTATGAACTCAAGCAGTATTCTGCTGTTCAGCCGTGGCTTGAAGACAGGTACGCAATGAAGTGGGACGGTGAATGGCATATAACATACGAGGTCTTCAGAGACCTCGGCATTGCATTCGGTGCAGTGCTTGTGCTCATATACATTCTTGTTGTTGCGTGGTTTAGAAACTTCCTTACGCCGGTTGTTATAATGTCGCCTATTCCGCTTACGCTTGTAGGCATACTGCCAGGGCACTGGATGTTCAGTGCGTTCTTCACGGCGACATCCATGATCGGCTTTATAGCGCTTGCAGGCATAATCGTAAGAAACTCCATACTGCTTGTGGACTTCATAGAGATGGAGTGGTCATACTGCGGAAGCCTTAAAGACGCAGTGATAAAGGCAGGCGCTGTGAGGTTCAGACCTATTGTGCTTACAGCAGCAGCGGTTGTGGTCGGCTCGTTCGTGATACTCTTTGACCCTATCTTTCAGGGGCTTGCAATATCAATGATGTTCGGTGCTGTTGCTGCAACAGGACTGACGCTGGTGGCAGTGCCGATTCTTTATTACGAATTCTTTAAAAACAGAACCTGCCCTCCTAAGCCACAGGAAGGGCGAGAAGGAGATTCAAATGTATAAGGCGCAGACTGACAGATGGTATCTGGAAAGAATAATATGGCTCATTGCAGGAGTCTTTGCCCTGGCAAGCGCTGTTTTTGCATGGGTGTGGAGCCCATACTGGTTGATTTTAACAGGGCTTGTCGGTGTAAACTTAATTGTGTTCGCCTTTACAGGCTTTTGCCTGATGGCGAATATAGTATATAAGCTGGGTGCAACACCCAGACTCCAGAAGGGTTAATAATCCCATTTTTAAAAATTGCAGAAGGAGGGCGAAATGTCCAATAACTATATATGCCTTTGGTGTGGAAGACTGTTTACAATCCAGCGTGCTGAAAATTCAAGTGCTGAAGAAAAGCAGAAGTGTCCGTACTGTGGCGGGGACAACATCGTAAAGCACAACCCGTCTGATTTGCTCAGCATGCTTATGGGTGGCGGAGGCGGTTGAAACCCTTGGGGTTGCTAAGACCGGTCTGGTCTTTTTTTAATGCTTCCTGGCAGACGAAGGCTTGACTAAGATATTCCCTAAAGGCTTTAATACCATATGCGAAAACTTCTTGCCATCTTTTTTATTTTTGTCTTTTCAGTCTCCTGCGCTAAAAAGCAGGAGGTAAAAGTCCGTCCTTTCAGCATCGAAGAGGCGTTTAAAGAGGCAAACGAGCTTCTGAAAGAAAAAAGATACGAAGATGCAAGACAAAAACTTCAGCAGATAAAAATGAAGGACGAGACAATGAAATACACCCCGCTTGCACAGCTGAGAATAGCGGACTCCTATTTGCAGGAAAAAGAACCAGAGCTTGCTGTTGAAGAATACCGGAGGTTCCTTGAGACATTTCCTGAACACAAATACTCTCCGTATGCGATTTACCAGATAGGCATGGTGTATTACGGGCTTATAGAAGACTCTGAAAGAGGCTACGGTGCTGCGTCAAAAGCGCTTGAGGCGTTCGAGCAACTAAACAGCAGGTATCCGAGAAACCCTTATCGTGAGGAAGTCGGTTTTAAGATAGAAAGATGTAAAGAGATAATAGCAGACCATGAATACCGGGTGGGTGAATTCTATTACAAGAAAGAGGCTTACCGCGGGGCATTAGGCAGATTCCTGGGGCTGCTTCAGAGATTTCCTGACTACGGGAAGGAACCTGATGTTCTCTTACGCATTGCCATAAGCTATAAAAAGCTCGGCGAAAACGAAAAGGCAAAGGAGTACTTCAGCCTGCTTATGAAAAAATATCCTGAAAGCAAAGCTGTGGAAGAAGCGAAAAAAGAATTCGCAGAACTCCCCCAGGACAGTGATTGACAAGTGAGAGACAGTTACTATCCGGTTTTTCTGGACATAAAAGACAGGGTTTGTGTTGTTGTGGGCGGCGGCAGTGTCGCCGAAAGAAAGGTCCTGAGCCTTCTCAGGGCAGGCGCTTTTGTAAAAGTCATAAGTCCTGAGCTGACAAAACGGCTTGAAAAAGAAAAATCAAAAGGCAGGATAAAACACATAAAACGCAGATACCGAAAAGGCGACCTTAAAGACGCCTTTCTGGTAATCGTTGCCACAGACTCCCCTGAAGAGAACAAAAAGATAGCTACTGAAAAACCCGCTTTGATTAACGTTGTGGATACACCGGAGCTCTGCACCTTCATAGTGCCTTCTACTGTAAAAAGAGGTCCGCTTACGATTGCCATTTCTACTTCAGGGACTTCTCCGGCACTGGCAAAGGCAATAAGAAAAGAACTTGAAGCCCTTTACGGCAAACAGTTCGGCGCTTATCTTACGAAAATCAAGCGTCTCAGAGCCAAAGCCATCAAAGAGATTAAGGACAAAAAAGAGCGGGAGAGATTTCTCAAGTCCCTTGCATCTGCTAAGATAATAAAGACATTGCGAGGGAAACAGAGTTAAGTATCATAAACACGAAGTCATGAAGTTTTTTAAGCTTACTGAGTATTTCGAGCGGCTTGAAGCCACTACAAAACGGCTTGAGATGTTCGACATCCTTGCCGAACTTTTTCGTGAGGCATCCCCTGAGGATATTGACAAGATTATATATCTCAGTCAGGGACAGCTTACCCCGCCTTTTGAAGGCATCGAGATAGGAATGTCAGAGAAGCTCCTTGTAAGGGCGCTTTCAGAGGCGGCAAACACGCCGACAAAAAAAATCGAAGACCTGTTCAGACATACAGGCGATCTCGGGCTTGTGGCGGAAAAACTCATCACAGGCGGACAAAAACCAGATGTGGCTCAGGTGTATAAAGAGCTCAGGACGATTGCTGAGACATCAGGCAAAGGCAGTGTGGAGCAGAAAATCAATCTTTTAAGCAGTCTCCTGAGGGGTGTTTCGGCAAAAGAGGCAAAGTACATTGCAAGGTTTGTCATCGGCAGGCTCAGGCTTGGAATCGGAGACCCTACTGTGCTTGAAGCCCTTGCACTTTCAGAAGGAGACAGAGGCCTCAGACCTGAGCTTGAAAGGGCATACAACCTGTGCTCAGACCTCGGGCTTGTGGCAAAGACACTCAAGACAAAAAAGATAGAAGGGGTGCGGAAATTCAAAGTGCATGTGGGCTATCCCATAAGGATGGCGCTTTGCGAAAGACTGCCTTCTTCAGAGGACATAATCTCAAAGATAGGCAGAGCAGCGATAGAGGCAAAGTATGACGGCTTTCGCTGTCAGGTGCATAAGGATGGGGAAAGAATAGAGATATTCTCAAGAAACCTCGAGCGCACAACCCACATGTTCCCAGAGATAAGGGAGGCAGCAAAGGCACTGCCTGTAAAAACCGCAATATTCGAAGGCGAGGCATTGGCATATAACGAAACCACTGGCGAACTCCTGCCGTTTCAGGTAACCATACAGAGAAAACGCAAGCACGGAATCGAAGCCATTGCAAAGGAATATCCGCTTAAATTCTTTGCCTTCGAGCTTCTTTACGCAGATGGAATAGACTATACTGAAAAGACATATCTGGAAAGAAGAAAAAAACTCGAATCCATAATCAAAGACAATCCTGTTATAGAGCCTGCCGAGATGTTCGAGACAGACGACCCGAAGGAGATATATAAATATTTTGAAGAGGCGGTTGAAAGAGGGCTTGAAGGCGTGGTTGCAAAACGCCTTGATGCACCTTACACTGCTGGTTCAAGAAACTTCAACTGGATAAAACTCAAGCGGAGCTACAAAGGTGAGCTTGCAGACACAGTGGATGTCTGTGTGGTAGGCTATTTTATGGGGAAGGGAGCAAGAGCAAGGTTCGGCATAGGCGCACTGCTTGGTGCAGTGTATGAGCCTGAGACAGATACATTCAAGACCGTAAGCAAGATAGGCTCTGGCTTTACAGAAGATGAATTTACAGAGCTTAAAAAGATGCTTGATGCCATTGCCCTTAAGCACAAGCATCCGAGAGTGGATTCCGTTATGGAAGCTGATGTATGGGTCGAACCTAAGTATGTGGTTACAGTCACTGCTGATGAGATAACCCGCTCGCCATCGCACACAGCAGGCAAGGACTCCGAAGGCGTGGGCTATGCCCTTAGATTCCCAAGGGCAGTGGGGTTTTTAAGAGATGATAAAAACCCTGAGGATGCAAACACTGTAAAAGAAATAATCGAGATGTTTGAACAGCAAAGGAAGGTGAAGGTTACATGACAATCACGCATTACTCATTCGGAAGTATTACGATAGAGGGCAAGACCTACACCTCTGACGTCATCATCTATCCTGACAAAGTCAATTCCTCATGGTGGCGGAAGCAGGGGCATTATCTTCAGCCGGTTGACCTCGAGGATGTGGTGAATGCAAAGCCTGATGTCGTTGTCATCGGCACAGGTGCAGTAGGCGTAATGCAGGTGCCGGAGGAGACTATAAAGTTTCTCGAATCAAAAGGGATAGAAGTTCATGTGGCAAAGACCGCACAGGCGGTTGAAATATACAACAGCATATCAAAGGACAAAAAAGCCGTCGCCGCCCTGCACCTCACCTGCTGAGGTGTCACAGACACCGTTTTACTTCAGAGTGGTCAGTTCAATTGCAGGCTCGGATTAAAACGGGTCTTTTTAAAACGGGTCTTTGACCCCTTTCAGAAGTTGTGCGACTATCGAGTATCCGCCGCAAGGGGACACAGTCCCTTTCCCCTTTCCGATTTGTGAAGTGGTTGCAATCTTGGAGGCTCTGAAATCACAGTCGTCAGCCACAAAACTGCATTTCCTGCATATAAGTGTTTTGATAGTTGCGTCTTCTGAAAAGTCATAACCGGAGGGAGTCTTCTTTACTACCTGCGTTAGTTCACCAGTGGAGAGGTTTCTCTGGAGAAAGGTGTATGTCCCGCATTTGAGTCTTTCCTTGCCCGGCTTGTAAAAACTACAGAACCTTTTGCATATAAGCTCTGTATATCTGCGGTTTTTCATTTTCGTTATTTTAACATTTTTCTAATTTTATTTGCAGTGATATCGGCGTATCTTAAAGGCTCGGGAATTCTGTAACGCCCTGTGCAATTAAGCACCAGATTTATTGATGTTTCAACGTCTGTCCTGTGTCCCGGGGACACAAACATAGGCTTTACATTATCTTTTGTTCTGAGGACTGCACCTACAGTCTCTCCGTTATAGATAAGTTTTGAAAACTCACCTTTCTTTTTGCCCGGCTCTTTATACCTGCCTACAAGAAGAGATTTTGCACAGCCGATACTCGGAATATCAAGTAATGCGCCGATATGTGAGGCAATCCCCATTCCTGCTGGATGGGCAATGCCCTGACCGTCAAAAAGCAAAAGCTCAGGCTTAATCTTTAATCTACTTACAGCCTTAATAACTGCAGGACCTTCCCTGAAGGTAAGATACCCAGGGACATAAGGAAACTCTATCTTTTTTATTGAAACTGCATCTTCAACATGTTCGAGCTCAGGGTATTTAAACAGACATGCCACTGCAACAATCATGTTGTCTACAAAAGAGGCATCTATGGATGCAATATATCGCGGGAGTTTTTCAAGCGGGATGATTTTTACCTTTTTTCTGAGTGTGTTCTGAACCTCTCGTGCATCCTTTACATTAGAAGGCCAGAGGGAGTCTAAATCCGTGCTCCTTAACCCTTGTGGCACTTCATGCAGTCGGTTGAAGGAAACGCCAGGCGACCGTTGTGACATGAGCCGCAGGACTTCCCGTTATACATATCGGTCATGCGCATGCGTGTAGAGCCTTTTTTCATAAGAAAAAGCCCTGTATGACAATCTCCACAGCTGAATGCCATGCTGTGGAATTCGTGGTTAAAGGGCACCCTACCCATGCCTCCGCCTCTGTAAATAAGCTTTTTGAGTGAATGGCAGGAGTTGCATGTGCCGGCAATTACCTGCGGGCGTTTGTGTCCCCTTACCTCGTGGCACTGATTGCAGTGGATGTCAAAGGCGGAGTGAAGCTCATGCGAGAACACTCCGGGCTTTGGCNCTCCCATGAAAGCTTCAAGCGAATGACACTTAAAGCAGGGAAGAGCGCTTAATGCCTCCTCTCTGCTAAGCACAGTAGGAGGTGATTCTTTTACCCAATAGACCCCCACTATGGGGGAGAATTTCTTTACCACCCTTGCGGATTCTGATTCTTTTTTTGCTTCGCCGTGTCCTCCTGCCTTTATCTCACCCGCATACAGGATGAGGAAAAGCAGAGGTATGAGATATACCAGCCTTCTACTCATCTTTTGCAGCCTCAGGGAAAAGATATTCAAATTCCCGTGCGTGTTCGTGCTTGAGGTCTTCAATAGAGATCTTACCTGTAAGCCATGTCCAGCTCATCGGGAACTTGCCTACCTTTAAATGCTCGTTGTAGAAATGCCAGAAAAGTATGAACACTATTGCAAGCAGCGCCTCGTCACTATGCAGTATTCTTAAAAGGGGCCATATCCAGCCGAGCGTGAATTCAGGGAAAAACTGGGAAGAAAACACCGGGAACGCAAGTGTAAAACCTGATACTCCGATAATTCCCATGCCCCAGAAGACCGCCCAGTAGTCGAATTTGTGAATGTAGCTGAATCTGCCGAACTTGGGCTTTGTCTTTGAAAGACCCAGGAAATAAAGATAATTGTGTATTACGTCTATAATGTCTCTTGGAAGAGGAATGATTGTTGTGACCGCCCTTATCTTCATGCCTTTGGTAAAGAGATAGCCAAGATATGCCACGTGCCACAGGAAGTCAAGGAGCATCGTAACACCGGCGACTCTGTGTATCTTGCCGGCTATCTCCGGTCCTCCCCATATTCTTACCCACCAGGCTGACGGCTCAACTTCTGGATATTTCAGTGCCCAGCCTGTAAACGAAAGCAGAAGGAATGTAGTAAACAAGATTATATGCTGTATTCTAAATATGATATTAAATCTTTCTATTTCTTTCGGCAGTTCTTTATTACTCATGGTGTCCCCCTTTCTTTTTCCTGAACACGTTGTCTCTTATTTCAGCGAATGCCTCCAGAAGTACATGGGATATGGTAAAGCCGAAGACACCGAAGACCAGTAGTATTAGTAATTTCTCACCGTAATATGGTATTGGGTTTTCCTTTCCGATATACTTGTGAGCAGGTGCAGCAGCAAACTTCTTGGTAGCGCCTGCATGACATTTACCACAGGTCTTTACCTTCCCTTCGCCTATTACAGGAGAGTCAGGTGCGTCCCATTTCGTAATGTTGTGGCTTCCGTGACAGGTATTGCATATAGGAACTTTTTTGTGTCCCAGTATGTATTTCTTTCCGTGGAAACTCTCCTTATACTTTTCTATGACGTGAGCGCTCATATCGTATTTTTCTACGATTTTTTCATCTTCGTGGCACTTACCGCAGGTGTGGAGCACATTGGCGTGATTGACGTGTGAGTTTTCATCCGTTTTCGGCACTATGTAATGCGGAGAACCGTGGCAGTCAAGGCAGAGCGGACCATCAGTCTCTTTCTTTACGAATATGTTTTCACCATGCACGCTTTCACGAAGCTCTTTGTAAATAGTTGGATGACAAATGACACAGGCACTTTGAGCAACAGGGTCTATCTTGCTTTTCAAGGAGACAAAAGGTATGAGTTCTGCTACATCAGCAGGTACATCGCCACTTGGCGGCGTATGTGGTCCAGTGCCATAGGTCATGTGACAGTCAGTGCACTGAAAATCCCCATGCACTGAGTCCGCAAATTTCTCGATGTCAATGTGAACATCAACAACCCCTTTTCTGCCCTCCATCTTGCCCTGCATTGCACTGTGACATATCAGACAGTCTGTGCTTGCGGCAGCGGGAACGCATAAGAGTGCTACAATTACAACTGCGAAAAAGAATTTAGTCATCTTGCCCCCCTTCCATAAATCTCCGAGGCTTTAAAATCTGTTTTATGAGTTGAATTATTATATAGAATTTTAATCCGATGTCAAGGCTTTTGTTTATTTTTTTGTCCGCCTGTAATTCCGGCACCAGAATATAAGGCAAAAAGCACTGCCACAAGCTTCCCCGTGGTTTCATAAAAAAACTAAATAGTCATTTGCCTTGCATTATTAAATGAAATCTTATAATGTAAAAAAGAAAAGAGGTATTATGGGCGCAAATAGCAAAGTGCAGGGGCTTCAGGACAGTTTCCTGAACCAGTTAAGAAGAGAAAGAATCCCCGTGGTTGTATATCTGACGAACGGTGTGCGACTAAAAGGACTGATAAAGGGGTTCGACAATTTCGTGGTTGTCCTCAAGGAATCAACAACACAGCTTATTTATAAGCATGCTATATCCACAATACTGCCTGAGAGAGATATTGAACTGAAAGAGTAGCAAGCGGTGAGAAATCCCCTTCCGACTGTTGACATAATCATAGAATGTGCTGGAGGTATTGTCTTAATCCGGAGGAAGAATCCGCCTCTTGGCTGGGCACTGCCCGGTGGCTTTGTTGACTACGGAGAAAGCCTTGAACAGGCAGCAGTAAGAGAAGCAAAAGAAGAAACAGGACTGGACGTTAAACTTAAAAGACAATTTCATACATACTCAGACCCAAAGCGCGACCCAAGACACCATACAATAACCACTGTTTACATTGCCGAGGCGAAAGGAAATCTTCAAGCAGGCGACGATGCAAAAGCAGCAGCAGTCTTTACAGAAAAAAACCTGCCGGAGGACATCGTCTTTGACCACAGAGATATACTCCAAGACTACTTCACAGGGAGGTACTAAATGCTTAAGCTGATGCGCAAACACGCAAAGTATTTTTATGTGCTGTTCGTTGTGGTAATCTTGTCGTTTATATTCTGGGGCGTGGGCAGAATAGACGAAAACAATGCAGTCCCTCTTGCTGAAGTGGGAGAGTGGAAAATAACACTTGAGGAATACTGGCGCACATACGACAGAATAGCAGACCTTTACAGGGAGATATATAAAGAGAAATTCGACGAGGAAAAACTGAATCTGAAAGACAAGGTCTTAAACCTTCTTATAGAAGAAAGAGTGCTTCTTATTGCAGCGGCAGAGGCAGGCATAACCGTCTCTGACGAGGAGCTTGAAGATGCCATTACCCATGACCCTGCATTCACAAGAGACGGTGTATTCAGCAAGGAGATATACCTCAGGACACTTGAGCTTAACAGGCTGACACCAAGATACTACGAAGAGGCAAAACGCCGTGAGCTCATGCTTAAAAAGATAAAAAACCTTGTTTATGCATCAGTGGATCTTTCTCCCTCAGAGTTGAAAAGCATAAAGGATGATGAGACAGCCAGAGAGACCTTCCTTGAGGCAAAGAGAGAGGCAGCGCTCAGGTCCTTTGTCGAAGGACTTAAAAAACAGGTGCGTATAAAGGTAAATAAAGACCTTATTTCATGAAGAAACCCTGTCTGATTCTTGGGCTTATGTCAGGCACTTCACACGACGGGGTTGATGCCGCACTGGTAAGTATCAGAGGCTCGAAGATTAAACTCATCAGGCACTGCCATTTCCCTTATCCGCCTGCCCTGCGAAAGAAAATCTCCTCTGCGTTCACTGGAAACGCATCTGATATCTGCAGGCTTAATTTCGAGCTTGGAGAAGTGTTTGCAAGAGCGGCAGTCAAATGCATAAAGGCTTCAGGCGTAAACCCAGGGGATGTTACTGCCATAGCATCTCACGGACAGACCATCTGCCATCATCCACCTGAGAAAAATAAGAAAGGCTCTACACTTCAGATAGGGGAGTCCGCTGTCATCGCCCAGAGGACAGGCATACCAGTTGTATCAGACTTCAGGGTTGCTGACATGGCAGCAGGTGGCGAAGGCGCACCGCTTGTCCCTTACGCAGACTACATGCTCTTCCATGGGAAAGGAATCAAAGCCGTGCACAACATCGGCGGCATATCGAACGTTACCGTTGTCACACCTGACATTGAAAATGTCTTTGCCTTCGATACAGGACCGGGAAACTGCCTTATAGATGAGGCGATGAAAACCCTCTTCAAAAAACCTTTTGATAGAGACGGAAAGACGGCAAAAAAAGGCACGCCTGACAAAAAACTTCTGAGAAAACTTCTCAGCAATCCTTATTTTAAAAAGAAGCCGCCGAAATCCACAGGAAGAGAGACATTCGGAAGAGAACTCTTAAACAAAATACTGAAAAGCCGTCTTGCTTCTGAAGACCTGATAGCCACGCTTACGCACTTTACAGCCCTGTCTATAAAAGATGCATATGACAGGTTTGTTTTTCCCGGATGCAAAATTGATGAGATTGTTCTTTCCGGCGGCGGCACGAAAAACAAATATCTGGTTGGGATTATCAGGGAGCTGTTCAGTCCGGTAAAGGTTAGTCTTATTGACGATTACGGTATTCCTGCGCAGGCAAAAGAGGCGCTTTCTTTTGCAGTGCTCGCCAATGAGACGCTTTCAGGAAAACCTTCGAATCTCCCAATGGTCACAGGTGCTTCAAAAAAAGTGATACTGGGTAAGCTTACACTGCCTTCTTAGAGTCTTGCTATCTCGTAGTTTTCCTGATGGAAGTTTGGGTCTTCGGTTACGATAATCTTAACGTTATACTGGTTTTCTATGTCTTCAATCCCCTGTCGTTCTTCATCGGACAGGAGTTCTGCGACCGCAGGGTGAGCCGTTACGATTAGTTTGTCCACGCCCTGACTTGCTATTTGTTTCAGCTTCCGGAAGATTTCATAACAGAGGGTGCGTGCAGACTTTACAAAGCCTTTTCCTTCGCAATACGGGCATGTCTCGCAGAGGATTCTTCCGATGCTTTCCCTTACCCGCTTTCTCGTCATCTGTATAAGCCCGAGGTCGGATATGTGGGAGATTGTGTTCTTTGCCCTGTCTTTTGCCATTGCCTCTGTGAAGGCGTTGAAGACCTTCTCGCGGTTTTCGGGTTTTTCCATATCTATAAAGTCTATTATTATGATACCGCCGAGGTTTCTGAGTCTTATCTGGTAGGCTATTTCTTTTACGGCTTCGAGGTTGGTCTTGAGGATTGTATCTTCAAGGTCTTCTTTACCGACGAACTTTCCTGTGTTTACGTCTATCACGGTCATGGCTTCTGTCTGGTCAATTACGATGTATCCGCCTGACTTCAGCCAGACCCTTCTTCCCAGTGCTCTTGAGATGTCAAGCTCTATGCCGAAGGCGTCGAATATTGGCTCACTGCCTTCGTAAAACTCTATTTTGTCAAGAAGCTTTGGAAAGTATGTTTTTACGAACTCTTTGACATCCTCGTATTCAGGTGCTGAGTCTATTACGAGCCGTTCCACGTCCTGACTCATGAGGTCACGCACGCTTCTCAGTATCAGGTCGAGGTCGCTGTAAAGCAGAAACGGGGCGTTTACCCTGTCTTTTTTCTTCTGGATGTTCTCCCACAACAGGGTGAGAAACTCAAGGTCTTTTCTTAGCTCTTCGTCGTTTGCTCCTTCACTTGCAGTCCTTATTATCAGACCGACTCCTTTTGGTTTGATGTCCTCCACTATTGTTTTAAGCCGGGCTCTTTCCCTTTCATCAGTTATACGCCGTGAGATGCCTACGTGCTCGACATTGGGCATGAGAACAAGGTATCTGCCTGGAATGGTCATATATGAAGTTACTCTCGCACCTTTGCTTCCGAGCGGGTCTTTGGAGACCTGCACAAGCAGTTCCTGTCCTTCCTGTATGAGTTCATCTATTAAAAGGTCGTGTCTTCTTCTCTTGGGCATGAGTTCGATGCTTACAGAGTTTTCCTCCTCGAAAAGGTGGGCGTAGTCGTCTATGATATCTGTTCTTATGTCGCCTACATAAAGGAATGCGGACTTATCAAGCCCTATGTCCACAAAAGCCGACTGCATGCCTGGCAGTATCTTGACGACCTTCCCTTTGTAGATGTTTCCCACAAGGCTTGCATCCCTTTTTCTTTCGACATAGAACTCAACTACCTGCCCGCCTTCAAGCAGTGCCACCCTTATCTCTTCTCTTGTAACGTTGATTAGTATGCTACCTGCCATGTCTTTTTAACCTCTAGAGGCAGTCTCCACTGCCCTTTAAAACCATACATGGAAAGCCTTGTTATTTCAAGCTCATGGGACGGTATGCCGAATATCGCCATGAGTATTTCATCGAGTCTGACCTTCTTGTCTTTTAAATCCCTTAGCATCAATCTTATTCTATTCGGTGTTATTGGTTTTGCATCTTCCACCATTGCCCTTATGTTCACTGTTCCGTTTTCCCTTTCTACAAGCACTTTGTCTTTTTCAAGAAAACTCTTTATGTCTACTGGCTCAGGGCATAGTATCTCGTATTCGTATCTTGAGATAAAATCCTGCAAGGATGGTTCTTTAGCCCTGATAGGGGCTATCTCCTGAATCTCGATGCCTTCTGAGAGTTCGCGATTTATCATCTCCTTAAGCGAGGCAAGGGAGGTGACAGGCAGTATTTCCATGTCGAAGTATTCCCTGAGTCCTGAGACTCCTACGCCAAGAGGCGGTCCGAATGCTATCTTTGGCGAAGGGTGAAACCCTTTTGTATACTCCACGATAACCCCTGCTCTTCTTATTGCGCGCGTTACATGGGTTATAAGCTCCCGGTGTGAAAGAAAACGCATGAGTCCTGTCTTTGAAAACTGCACTCTTACGCGTATCGGCTTGCGCGGTGGTGTCTCCTGAAACCTGACCCTGCTTGCCGGCATGTCTTTCTGCTCTTTGCCGTTTCCTTTACACTGAAGTCCGCAGCCTGTGCAGACACGCCTGCAGTCCTCTGTAAGCTCTACTGAATGCGCACGGTCAAACTCCTTTAAGAGAAATTCCTTCTTTATACCAATGTCTATAATTTCCCATGGCAGGGGCTCTTCTTTTGTGTATTGTTTTGTTGCGTACTCTTTGGCGTCTATTCCTGTTTTTTCCATTGCCTTGAGCCATTTCTGAAAGTCAAAAGCCTCTGACCATCCGTCGAGCCTTGCGCCTTCCTCGTATGCGGCAAGGAGCAGTTCAGCAAGCCTTTCGTCCCCTCTTGCAAATGCAGCCTCGAGCATGCTCATGTCTTCGTTATGGGTTTTTACGTTCAGCTTTTTCATTCTTCCGAGCAGATAGTTTTTCTTCCTCAGGATGTCTTCCATATTTGCCTGTCCGCACCACTGAAACGGAGTATGGGGCTTGGGGACAAAAGGAGATATGGCGACACTTATGTTTACGAATCTTGATGTATGCTTTTTTGCAATCCTGAGTGCTTTCATTGCCATCTTCGGTATTGCCTCTATGTCTTCTTCTTTTTCTGTCGGAAGACCTATCATATAGTAGAGCTTGAGGTTGTGCCATCCTTCCTTAAAGAGCGCTTCAAGTGCCTGTTCGTAATCGTCCTCTGAGAAGTCCTTGTTTATCACGCACCTGAGTCTTTCGGTAGCCGCCTCAGGAGCTATGGTAAAGCCTGTCTTTCGGACAGAGCGTATTTCTCTTAGAATGTCCTGATTGACAGCCTTAACCCTGAGTGACGGAAGCGACACAGACGTCATCTTAAACCTTCTTGTGAATGCTTTTATAAGCGGCAGGAGTGCGCTGTAGTCGCCTGCGCTTAAGGATGTAAATGCAACCTCTTCGTAGCCTGTGTTCCTGAGAGACTGCTCTGCTATCTCAAGCACCTTCTGCGGTGACCTTTCCCTAAGTGGTCTGTATATCATGCCTGCCTGACAGAACCTGCATCCCATGGTGCATCCTCTGGAGACCTCAATGTTTATCCTGTCGTGCACTATGGATGTGTAAGGCACTACAGGTGCAAGCGGAAAAGGAGCATCATCAAGAGATTTTATGAAACGCCTCTTTATGCGTGTGGTGTTTTCCCTGTGTATAGAGGGAACGTAAACGCCTTCGATTTCAGAAAGAGCCTGAAGAAGGGATTGTCTTTTACGGTCTCCTTCTGATTTCCATCTGAAGGCAGTCTCGATTATCTCTTCTATTGCTTCTTCTCCGTCGCCGATAAGGAATGCGTCAATGAAAGGAGATACAGGCAGCGGGTTTACTGTGCATGGACCTCCGGCGATTACCACCGGATGAGAGGTATCTCTTTCTGAAGACCTGAGAGGAATGCCTCCGAGGGAAAGCATGTTAAGCACAGAGGTGTATGAAAGCTCATACTGAAGGCTAAAGCCTACTATGTCGAATTCATACAGGGGTCTGTTCGATTCAAGGGAAGTAAGTGTGGTATGTGCTTCACGCATTGCACCGTCCATGTCAAGCCACGGGTGAAAGACTCTTTCAGCGGATGCATAGGGAATTTTGTTTATTATGTCATAGAGGATTTTAAGCCCAAGATGCGACATTCCAACATCGTAGATGTCCGGGAAGGCAAGGGCGACTTTAAGAAAGGCGTCCTTTTTTATGGCGTTTATCTCATTGTTTATGTATCTGCTTGGACGCTGAAAGCGTGAAAGGTTCATCTTTTTAGAATATCATCTGGAAAGTATGTCTGGCAAGGAAGGCAAAGGCAGGTGATTTGTGGTATGCTAAATGCCGATGAGAATTTCCATTATGAAAAACCTTCTGTTTTTGGCTCTTGCAGTTGTGCTCCTTTCTGCCTGCGGGAAGGAAGTAAGGCCTCCGTCCGAGGATTCGGTTATTGCGCTTGAGTCATTCGACCTTGCGGAAAACTTAAGAAGTGCCTATGTGAAAAAAGACTTTAAAGCATTCAAGAAATACTGCACAGAGACAGGCTATAGCGGGATTAAAAAAGAACTTAAGGAATTCGACAGCGTGGAGCTTTCCTTTACCCCCCGATGGGTGGAAATAGAAAAAGACACTGTGTATCTGAATGTCTCCTGGGAAGGCAGATGGACTGCCAAAGGCAAGACCTATGAAGAACGCGGAATGGCTGTGTTTGAGCTTAAGGAAAGACCTCTTAAGTTAAACCGCATACTAAGAGGCAGTCCGTTTAAACATCCTGAGGTCAAGGACATTTTTTAAATCTTAACGCTTCGATAGGGCTCTGCCCCAAACTCCTTGCTGCTTTACCCTTGCTACTTTTTGCTCGCCCAAAAAGTAGCGCAAAAAGGGCGCCCCATGAAAATTTCTATACGGCTTACTCGGTCTGCCTCCGGTAAAATTTTTTAAAC
>Ga0180897_117_pt1 | contig 124076 bp, 108 predicted proteins | sample Deesub1362A_J573_FD_124282 | JGI IMG/M metagenome (GOLD analysis project Ga0180897, IMG submission 124282) | Nitrospirae bacterium JdFR-86
TTCCCAATAAAGAGGGAACTGAAAGCATAAGTTTGTGCCGACATCAGTGGAGACAGATGAAGAATTCACCTTAATTCCCAATAAAGAGGGAACTGAAAGACGACAAAATCTGTAGCACCGTCGTTTATAGTGAAAATTCACCTTAATTCCCAATAAAGAGGGAACTGAAAGCGGGTTTTATTATCCGAGAAATCAGGACAGCGGGCGAATTCACCTTAATTCCCAATAAAGAGGGAACTGAAAGGTCTGCACCCATGCCCATAAAGTTGACTCCGTTCTTAATTCACCTTAATTCCCAATAAAGAGGGAACTGAAAGGAGACCTGGGCGGTTACACAACAAAACCCTTGTTCACGATTCACCTTAATTCCCAATAAAGAGGGAACTGAAAGCTGTTTTGCAACCGCGGTCACGAGCTATCTTTTCAGGATTCACCTTAATTCCCAATAAAGAGGGAACTGAAAGTTATTAAATGCCTTGTCAGCCAGCCTGCCTTCTTGTGATTCACCTTAATTCCCAATAAAGAGGGAACTGAAAGTAACTGGGCGCATGTCTCTCAGCTTCATGACGCCGGGAATTCACCTTAATTCCCAATAAAGAGGGAACTGAAAGGGTTAAAAGTTTTATGTTAAGCCCTTCAAGCCAACGGATTCACCTTAATTCCCAATAAAGAGGGAACTGAAAACGTCAAAGTCCACGCTGGATTTTGAAACCCAAATAAGAAAAACGGCAATTTTCTATATTGGATGAATTCAGATAAAATCAGGCTATATTACAGACTCGCAGACACAATTTGGGCACAGTTAATGACGTCCAGTGATTTTAAGACCATGTAGTTTGAATGGGGCCAGAAAACTACCTTTTATTGTTCCTTCGAATATTATAATCATAAGTCATTCCAGGCATTATTACTCTAGTATTTCAAAGACAGGCATATCCTTAAGCGAACGGTCAAAGGTAGCGGTCCGGTCGCAACCGCACTCATGGTTAATTCTGCCGATAAGGTAGTCCGCAAGGTCTCCTTTACCCTGATTATAATCGCGCACTGCCTGTCGCACGATGTCCTTCTGTTCAATCTCGAACTGCTTCGTAATGAGTATCTTCTCAAGAACATCTGCAATTTCCTTCCTGCTGAAACCATATGCAGTCTCAAGCACCCAGACCAACTCGCATAGAACGATATGATTGATGAAACAACTCTCCCCTTCAGCTATCGCGTCCCGGATATAAGCAGACGCCTTTTCCGCCTGTCTCTTGTCGTCCCTGACAAGATATCTGACGAGCACATTTGTGTCGAGACCTTTCATCGCTTATTTTCTCTTGAACCGCTCTTTGATGGCTTTTTTCATACCTTCCGTGGAAACGGCTTTCATCCCCGGCCTGTGAAGAATTCCCTCAAGTTCCTTGACATCGAGAGTAGCAGGTTCAAGGACGACCCTTCCCCTCTCGTCAACGACGAAATCGACTCTGTCGCCCGGTTGAAGATGCAGGTATTCCCTTATTTTCTTGGGAATGGTCGTCTGGCCTTTCGAGGTTATCAGAGATGCTGGCATTGCTCATAATCCTTTCTTATTGACAAGATTCTTACATTATGGTAAGAAATAATCAGGATTTTGTCAAGAGAAGTCTTATCATCGCTTATTTGAGAACATTTGTAACAAAATAATGATAGTACTTGGTGTCAGAGCATACAGTATGCCAAACCTCGTATTGACGCCTAAGGATTTGATAATTACGCAGATTCATCGAAGATGAGCATAATAGTTATTCAGTGCGCTGCAAGAAAGCGCGGCAAGCCGTTTACCCATAATGGAAGTCCGGATGGGACTCCGATTTCGTTCGTGGCAAACCCCGCGCATTGCGCAGAGCCAGGTTTTCCTTGTGTGACACCCGACGATATCATTCCGGCTACGAATATTTCCTGGAGACAGCGTTTGATTGATTACAATAACGCCGGCAGTAATCCACTTGGTTTATCCGAAGCTGTTGACTTATACGACCACCCGATATACGACGAGCTCGCACAGCACTTCGGCAGAAAGAACGTTTATATTCTTTCTGCCGGATGGGGGCTAGTCAGAGGGGATTATTTACTTCCGGATTACAACATAACTTTTTCCAGCGCTCAAAATGTGCCCAAGTGTTCAAAACGAAAACGTAATCAAGAATTTAGGGATTTCAACCATTTGGCCCATCGTCACTTTAAAAAGAATGATTCTATATATTTCTTTGGAGGACGTGATTACCTTGAGATGTTTTACCGGTGTGCAGAGAACATAAATCCCATGAGAAAAGTCGTATATTACATATCAAACCGTCTGGATCAAGAGGAAAACCGACGTCCAGGGTACGAATATATCAGATATCCTAATCCCACCAATAGACGCACCAACTGGCACTATTCATGCGCAGAGGATTTTCTTGAAGGTAGGATTCCGAGATGAGTGATATCTGTCATAAACTGCACAAACTCGCTAACGCACTGTCACGATTCACCTTTCCATTCGACCTGAAGGCGTTACCTATGAATGGTATCTACCTACTGTTTGAGAAAAATGAGACGGCCCACGGAGTCGATAGGATCGTCAGAGTCGGCACTCATAACGGCGATGACCAGCTGAGGTCAAGGTTGAAGCAGCATTTCATCAACGAAAACAAGGACCGTAGCATATTCCGTAAGAATATCGGGCGGGCAATTCTCAACAAGGACAAAGACGACTTTCTTAAACAGTGGGAAATAGACCTGACCTCGCGGGACGCGAAAAAGAAATACGCAGACAAGATAGATTCTGTCAAGCAGCACAATATTGAAAGAAAGGTCAGTGAATACATTCGAAATAACTTCTCATTTGTCGTTATTCCGGTTACAAGCAAAAAAGAGAGACTCAGCCTTGAGTCCAAATTGATTTCCACCATTTCGCACTGCGACCAGTGCAAGCCATCCGATGAATGGCTTGGTAACTATTCCACAAAGCCAAAAATCCGACAAAGCGGGCTGTGGCAGGAGCAAAAACTGTACGGAAGTCATTTGTCGGAGGAAGATTATGAAAGGGTAATAGAACTCTCCAGAAAACAATTATGCCTTTAATAGATTCTGCTATAATGAGAATAAGATCATGAAAAAGACGTTCATATCTTTAGGGATAATGCTTGTGACATATGCCGGTATAAGTTTTTTCACCGAGAACCCGCTTGCCTTTGCCTTCTTCGGAACCATAACCGGCATCTTTGCCCTGATGTCTTCCTGGGCTGTTAAGTATTATATAGATTTCGGGCAGATAAGCGTTAGAGTGCCCAAAGGTCTACCAATTCCAGATGAAGATGAAAAGCGCTGTGTTACAGTTTCGTTTATCTATGGAAAGTCTGGCCGGAAAGCAGAAGATTAGATAGGGATGTGAAAGACAGAACGTGATCTTTCAAACATTGATATAAAAGAGGTCTCACCCACTATCTGAAAGTGAGACGAACCATCTTCGCTGAACTGTGGAAAGGTATCATAGAACCACCTCGCACATGACATAAGCACTTAAAGAGAATGTTTGCTTATACTTAATGATAACAAAATCTTGAGGTTCGTTCTTTGGCACATCGAAAGAGACATCATTATTTACCCATTTTTTATCTAAAGGGGTTCATTGATCCGGACCATAGTCCCTTCTTATGGATATACGGAAAAGACAAAGAGGAAATCATTAAAACCAATGTAGTAAACGCTGCAGTCAGAAGCGATTATTATTCTTTCAGAACCCCAGAAGGCACTAAAGATTCGGATACGATAGAATCCTTGTTATCTGCCATAGAAGGTTATTCTGCCCCTGTATTACAAAAAATAAGAAGACGCGAGCACTTAAGCGAAGAAGATAGGTTACATTTTGCCTTTTTCTTGGCCCTTATGTATGTGCGTGTCCCCAGTTTTCGGAAGAACATTGAGAAGGTAATGGAGGAAATGGTCAAAAGAGTCGGTATCCTCATGGCTTCACATAAAGAAGGTTTCGAGGCTTCAATAAAAAGGATGGAAAGGGATACAGGTAAAAAAATTGGGATGCCAATAGAAGAACTGAGAAAATTTATACTTGATGGTGAATACGATATTAAAGTTGCACCCGAAATGAGTTTAATGGGAATCAAAATGGCTGAGCACTTTGCTGAGATATTTTTTCACATGCAATGGTTCTTCTTTGGAGCCAGCCATGATTACAAATTTGTGACTTCAGATAATCCTCTTTCTATTTATGACCCTGCCTATGCCCCCGGTTCTTTCTATGGGATCGGTCTGCTTAATAAGGAAATAGAAATTGTTTTCCCTGTATCGCGTGATATTGCATGTTTGGGAGTATGGAGGGAAAATCCAAACTATCCCGACTTGAGAGAAGGAAGCTTTCATGACGGAAATAACAAGATAGTTAAAGCATTAGTCAAAAGAACAGTGCGTTCAGCTTATGAATATGTCTTCGCTTCTCAGAAATCTCGAGTTTTTCATGCCTTCGTAAAAAAACATATAGGTAGTGACAGGCTCATAATGCAAATTTCATAGTGGCAAGCAGCATGGTAATAAACACTATCACACTATCCACCTAGCAAATAGTGCAACTACACTTCATTGGTCCTTTTTCTCTCTAACTCGTTTCATGAATGCCTTTGCTTCTTCCCATGGCTCACCAATAATACCGCTTGACCTAAAGGTGAATTCCGTTTTCCCTTTGGCGATCGAATCTGTCGCTTTATAAAGATTATTTAATCCTTGTAAATAAAGCTCCTCATATTGGTTCCTGTCAAATTTTCCACCAATGGTGGCTTTTTCTCCTGCCTCGCTCTGGATCCTTCGGATCATTCCATAGTAAACATCATAGTTTTGCTCTTCGTTGTTCCTTCTACCTAGACCGGACATACCTCCATTTGTGATGCCACTGTTAATTAGAGTAAACCAGCCCATTTTCTATTACAAGTCTGAATTCATTTGGAGTCAGCCCCCCAAGTGAACTGAGGGAACGCTCCTAATTGTAATCGNCCCGCCATTCCTCTATAACCCTCCGCGCATGCTCTATGGACATGAACCAGTTCTGATTAAGATATTCATCCCTCAGACGTCCATTGAAACTCTCGATAAAAGCATTATTCATTAATCTCCCGGCCTAGTGAAATGCAACTTCACTCCACGCTCATAGGCCCATGCATCCAGTGCATTACTGACAAACTCAGGTTATAATTAATCACTAAACCTTCCCTCTTCAAAAGCACATGCAGCCTTCGGCACCCAAACCGCCGACGCTCCTCTGCAAGCTTCCCCCTCCTCCTTAGCTCAGCGTCCCTGGCTAGCTCAGGCTGATATGGGGTCCTTACGAATGCAACGATTGCGAGCATTTGACCACAGAGGAATGTGGAGGATACAGGATAAGGAAAGCTGTCTTGGGCGGGAAATACCCTATAAACGGATTACCGGATACGAGTAGGTGATAGAGAATCAAAGGAATTTCTCCAAATGCTACAAATTTTGTCTAAAATACCGCGGGTCTATTGACAGCCAAAGCTTTTTCAACTTAGAATTGTAAAATTATTCTATTCCATTTTCAAAAATCGAATTCCTTACAAAATGGAAAGTGAAAATTATGAGATTGGCAAAAGTCAGATTAAAAAATTTTCGCTGCTATAAAGAAGAGATTGGTATAGAAATCGATAACCTTACTGTAATTGTAGGAAAAAATGATGCTGGCAAATCAGCAATCCTTGATGCATTAGCAATTTTCTTTGAGGAAACAAAAATTGATGCCGATGACGCATACACTTCAGGAGACCCCAAAGACGTTAGAATAATATGTGAATTTGATGATTTGCCAAAATCTTTGATATTAGATGCAGACCACCCAACTTCCCTAGAAGAAGAGTATTTACTTAATGAGAACGGCCGATTAGAAATACACAAAGTATATAACACATCACTTAAAACTCCAAAGTTATCTGCTGTCTATGCGTCTGCTCTCCATCCCAGTGCACCCCAAAGAGATGACTTGTTACTCCTTAAAAACAATCAATTAAAAGAAAGAGCAAAAAAACTGGGGCTACATGTATCAGAAGTTGATTCAAGGATAAATACTGAACTCCGAAGATTAATATGGAATTCAGCGGACGAACTCCAACTAAAAAAACAGGAAATACCACTCGACAAAGAAACAGCAAAACAAATTTGGGATCAACTTAGTAAATACCTTCCATGCTACGCGGTCTTTAAGTCAGACCGACCGAGCACTGACCAAGATGCAGAAGTACAAGATCCTATGAAAGCAGCAGTTAAAGAAGCACTTAAAGAAAAAGAAACTGATTTAGAGAATATCACTAAATACGTTGAGAAAGAGGTTCAGGCCATTGCACAAAAAACAATTGACAAACTTAATGAGATGGATCCAAATCTTGCAAGCCGTTTAAGACCGCAGTTTACGCCACCAAACTGGGCTAGTGTCTTTAAGATTAACCTTATCGATGATCATGATGTGCCGATTAATAAGAGAGGTAGCGGTGTCCGGCGCCTTATCCTACTTAACTTCTTCCGCGCAAAAGCAGAGCAGCTTGCAACAAAAAAAGGTGCTCAAAATATTATCTATGCTATAGAAGAACCAGAGACAAGCCAGCACCCGAACAACCAAAAAATGCTCGTGCAAGCGTTTTATGATTTATCAGACCAACCAAAGTGTCAAGTAATAATTACTACACATACACCTGTTATGGCTCGGCTATTGCCTGCATCTTGTATACGATATATCGAAATAAAAGAGGATAGAAGTAGAGCAATCCATCAACAGGATGAAGAAACTTATCGATTAGCAGTAGAAAGTCTAGGTATTTTGTCAGAGCATGACGTAAAGATATTTATTGGAGTTGAGGGGATAAATGACATAAACTTTTTAAAAGGAATCTCTCATATTCTACACCAAGCAGGGGAAGACGTAATAAATCTAAAACAGATGGAAGAAGATGGCAAAGTCATATTTTTCCCCCTAGGTGGTACAAACCTGACTCATTGGGCTTCGCGCTTACGTGAACTATATAGACCTGAATTTTATATCTTTGACCGGGAAGTTGAACCGCCTGCTATACCAAGTAATCAAGAGGTTGTTGATGCCATCAATGCAAGGCCTAATTGCTATGCTTGCTTCACAAGTAAGAAAGAGATGGAGAACTATATTCACCCTGCCGCTATAAAAGCAGCTTTAGATGTAGACATCACATTTAGTGATTTCGATGACGTCCCAAAATTGGTTGCAAGAAAAATCCATGAGTTAAGTGGAAGTGATGTGCCATGGGACAATCTTCCTGACAACCAAAAAAAAGAAAAGGAACGAAAAGCCAAAGCAAGGTTAAATACTTTAGCAGTTGAATGTATGACGCCCGAGTTGCTTAGTGCGAGTGACCCGAGGGGCGATGTTCGAAGCTGGTTAGCTAGAATCAAAGAGATGATCGATAATAATTGATTAAGGCTTGCACAATAGGGACTCAACTCTCCAGACAGGTAAGGAGCTGTACCAATGCCTCCCCCGCCTTGGTTTCCCCTCTGGATTCCTCTTCTGAGGCGCCCCTTCCATATTTAAGGAACTCCCAATGGGAACACCCATTCTTCCCGTTGAAGTTTTTTACCCGTATTCCAACGGGGCCCTTGGGGGGAAGACTACTGCTTCTGGCCAACCTTCCATCACACTAACAGGTCACAACACCTGCAATTCTGTCTTCCGATTTTCGCAGTTGCTTCGCATCCACCACAGGGTTCCCTGCTCAAACTTAAAGGAGCAGTAGATGGATTTTTTGGTAGAGGGGATGTGAAGAAGAACAGAAAATCAGGCTATCAACGATGTAGAATAATTTCGACTTAACAATTTTTAGAAAACAAACCACCTTGAGGCGGACTTGGCTCTGTTTGAAATCTAAATGGCACAGAATCTTTTTTATTTTGTTTTTTTAAGTAGCAAATTCCATACGACCAAAGCGCCATTTCAATTTCAGCAACTTTATGATTCAGTCCGAACTCCCTCTTGATATTCCATAATTCTTGAATATATTCAGGATAATTTTCTTTTGCCAGATCTCTGGCTTGTTTTGGAGTCATTCCATTGGCGCTTGGAAGTAGTAAGCACCTTTCAAACCTGTCAAGGTCCGGCAGATTTTTACGAAAAGGATTCTCTTTTTGATTATCATCTTCTTTACAATGTAATATTCCGGGAACGATGTAATCAACTGTACCAAATAAATGAGGAAAAGCCAGCGTTAAAGCTGCACTAGCTACGGATTTTCCTACATAATCTAGTTGACTCAAAGTATTTAATACAAAGGAAGTTCTCTGTAAAACTTCATTTCTTAATGTCTCTCTTTCAATAATGTCTTCAAATCTATAATTATTAAGGCCACTCTCAAAAATAACTCTTGTCTTGTTTTCTACTTCATCGGAATTTGTATATCTCCTCAAAAACTTTTCTTTAACCCTTGCCAGACCTTTAAAGATTAATATCTTTCCGAATTCTTCAGACGTTAAAACAGAATCAGGCACTTCAACTTTCTCTTTAAACATTTGCCTGATTTGCACGGTTCTACGCATTGCAGACCGATTTATGCAACGAAGCTTTTCATCTATCCATTCAGGTGAAAGTAAACTATTGACTCTACATTGCATAGTATTTCTCTTCAAAAAAATCTTTCTAAATATAAATTATTGTTAATAACGATGTCAGTATGTTTTTCCTTTTGATAGAGCTGAAGAGTATACACTTTGCATGAAAAATAATGCACAATCGATGCTTTAACTTAATGGTTAATGGGTACCTCAGTCAACGAAGAATCAATCATTATCCTTTGTTGTATCAAAAGAAGCCCACAGCAACCGGTGATCAGATATGTAATAGCGGACATAACTGCGAAAGTCTGCCTCTGTCCTTTTAGGATTAGGCGGCTGTGTCTGCTTCCACAGATCACTGAACAGTACCTTGTCGAAATCGAATACCCCAACTTGAGCTTTATAATTTTCAGCGGTTTCAGACGGCAAAAAGGCAATCTGGTCATAGTGGTTAACTCCTTCCAGATTCGTTCCCATTCTGGTTGAGTAGTCAGCCACCGCCATTCCAAATTGCTTGAGACGCTTCAGCACACGATCTTTATGATCAAGCTTTGGCACATTGAAATCACCAATAAGAATAATATCAGGGTCATATGTAAATTCCCTGCGTTCGGTTACACGTTTGTGAGCCCATCTGGCCAGCGCATATACTTCCAGAACACGCCGCCTGAATTTCTTTCCGCTCCCTGCACCATAGTATATGTGCACATTGACCAGAGTGAATGTAAACTTACCGGCCTGCCATGAAGCCAAGAAGGGATTGCGGTTGAAACCCTGGAATTTCTCCTTAATCTTCCCCCTTTTGGTGTTAAAAGTCAGTTTTGGTCTTTCTCTCGGCAGGATAACCAATTCACCCACCAGTTCTCTGGGCTGAACCCTCTCTTTGTCATAGATAAATGCCAGACGTTCATCATTGCCAGCCCTGTCCGTGAAGATGCACTGGAACGGATTCCCCAGGTATTCGACTACCTTATGGAACTGTCTGTAGTCGTCCTTTACCTCTTGAATTGCTATGAGATCAAATGGCCGTATTATTTCAGCAATGAGGCGGAGGTCTTTATCACGCCGTTTTTGTGTGCCGAGATTTGCTATATTCCATGTAGCCAGCAGCAATATATGGTCACTTTTCTCAGGTATGCCGCGATGTGTCTGGTGTTTTTTGATTTTTCCCAGCTCATCATCAAGATTATAGTCGTAATGAAATTCTGGCTTTTCAAAATCTGGCATGATGCATCCTTAATTTCAATAATTAATTACTATCACACATGTGATAAATACTGTAGCAAAATTGTAGCAGAAAGAGCAGAATTTAACAGAATATACAGAAAATACAGGAAAGGACAGAACGGCAATTTTGGCTTTAAAATCACTAAGTTAGGCTGGAACCCAGGCCAGAAGCCGATTTGTGAAATTTACCGTTTTTTGTATTTGAAGTCCAGGAGGGACACCAGAACCCTATCCGCTCCCACGCCGTTATCCATTGATTCTACAGGATTTTTCAGCATCCCCGCAAGTGCCACAGTCTGCTTTGCGTCCTGACTGCAGCAAAATTGTAGCAGAAAGGGCAGAATTTAATCGGGCAAGTTTAACTATAGAAATCCACGTGGACATGAGATGCAGTTTTTAATGCAAACCAATAGAGGTCGGAATAACGATTTTGATCTGTAAGACTTGGCCAGTCAACCGTTATATTCGCGTTATCAAAGCCTAGTTCTTCTATTACGTATTTGTTTATCAGATTCTCACGAAGTCCACCGGATGCATACACATCCGTTTCCTCTGCCTGAGCTTCTTCGCAGTACTCGGACTGTTCTTCATTATTGTTGACAATTCTAGCCATGCGGTACCTTTTTCTATTACCCTGAAGGCGTTCCTCGCGGATCTCCCAATCACGATACTGATCCTGATAAGCCCCAAAAACAAAGAGAGAGCCACCCAATTCGAGCAGGGCTGTACGTAGATGATTTGCACCCAACAGTTCGGTTGTGACATAGTGTAAGATCATCATAGCGATTGGTCGCCGCCGGCCTGGCCCTGTACCTCGTGGTTGTATATCAAGTGCTAAACCGGATTGATGAAAACTCGCATATGCACCACCAACTGCTTCATTATGTTGTGGTGGACGCCATGAAGATGATATCTGCAAACCGTCAGGAATAAGTGCTTCAAGATCAAGAGTAGCTCCTAGCTCAGCAGTATACCGGCCGACATAGTAACCAAAGAAGTCTGGCAGATTATTAGAATTGGCTATAACCTCAGCGCGTAATTGTCTATAGGAGTTATTAATCTGGTTAATCCAATATTGCCATTGGGGGCTAAGCAAAGTAAAGTTGTATATGCTCTGTGATCCCTTAAGCACGAGGCGTTCATACTCCCTGCGCTCCTCAGGCTGAATCATGCGTAAATCTTCTCGTTCCGGGATAGACATATAAAAATAGCTGCCTGTTGGCTGCTTTATTTTAAAATGGGGTTTGTTACCAACCTGGACATGATCATCGCTGGGGATACCTTTATGTGTTTCCCTCTTCTGGTAATAATAGTCATTATTGACACTCTTCCAATTCATATGGAAACCAAATTCCTGGCGAATAATATCTGGTTCATCCTGTTCAAGTGTAAAGGACTTTGGATTATCCCCGGCAACTTCAATACGAAGGAGAAGGGGTTCGGTGGTTCTTGGTTGCTTTCTGGCCTGCTTTCTTTCTCTTTTAGTTCTTGGATAAAGGGGGTGGTCAGGACGCAGGTCACGGTTTAGTATAATCTCGTTCTCACCAGGAGGCCAATCCCCCTGTTTTGAATTTTCCATACCGCCCCCTGAGAGGGTTAAAGTAGCGCTGGTGCCATTGTGGGCAAGATACAGGCGATCCCAAGTGACAAAGGAGAAACCCATATTGATATCATCCGGGTGGGGTAAAAAGTAGCGCCAGCCTCTATCTTCATTGCCGATTACCAGATATGGTCGCACATCCTCTACAGTTCTTGGTACCTTGCCGACGATGTAGGCTTTTTCATCAGTGCCGATTAGTCCTAATTGCTGAGCTCTGGTTTTGTCATCATCGGAGAGATACCCACTCAAAACGTAACCTGGATTCATCCAGACGTAATCCGAATAAAAAGGTTGAAATGCAAAACGTCCCCGGATATTTAAACTAACCTTTACTTCAGGTCCAACCTCTACCAATAATGAACCATCAGGCTTAGCCAGGTCACTATCTGAGTCTACGTACATCTGAACATAAGTCAGTCCATACCACCAGAGATCGAACAAATAATCTTGCCAATCCAATTCTCCCAGATTCGTCGGGTTTCCGTCCTGGTATTCTGGAATCGTAATTCCCTGGTTTGACAGTGCATCAAGTGTCTCCTGAACATCATCCAGCGCCTTCCGGCTTAGAACTCCCGGATGTCCTCCCCTACGGATTCGTCCTGCTGTATAATGCTGTTGTATTGCATTTTTAAGTGTCTGCGCCTGGGTTTGACCAGTCCATGTAAACGAATACCACAAGACAAATGGTTGCTCCCGCTCCACAACATCAGGGCTTATTTGGTCTGCATCCCTAAATTCTGAATAGCGGACACCAATCCGATGCCCCACAATGCTGCCATTTTCAATAATCGGACGGGCAACCATTTTCCCGGGACCGGGCATGAAAACTTTGACTTTCCCTCCAGCATTGGCCTGAACCGTCAGCGTCATCAAAAACGCCTTACGAAACGGCTCACGAATCAGCTCGTTAGACCAGTTCTGATTCAACGTGTTAAGGTTCTGGATATTAACCATCTCTACATCCTTCTTGATAACAGTCCAATTATCTGGATAGTCCGTCGAGATTGGCAATTTCATAGGCACCTACTCCTCGTTTAAGGTTCCTCTGTCTCTTCTTCTTCAATTTCAGGACCAAACAATGGTTTGATCCTCACAAGTAATGAAGGTATTTCATCAGGTGAATCTTCTACAAAGCGCCTGGTCACGCGGTAATCATAAAAAATTGTCGGATCCACTTCTGCTGTTTCTCCCTGAATTAATCCATTATTCTGCGACCAGACAGTAGACGCTTCCCAGGTTTCATTGCCGGGGACGCGCTCAAATATGCTATTGTTTATGCCATCTGATTCCCATTTTATTTCAACAATGTCAGACCAATGCTGTTCATCTGCGGCCCGACGGCTGAGCTTGTAAATTCCCGGAGTCGGACCCCGCCAGGCCAATCTGTGATATATTGATTCATCTATTTGTTCCCACTCTGCGAGTATCCACACCGGGGGTTCAAGAAATTTTCTTTTCCTCTGGGGTACAGTAATGGAAAGCTGCGACCAAACCGGCGTTCCATGAACAGTGCGACCTGCTTGCAGAGAATAAAACCACTCTTCAAGGTCATCCGGTGGTGTATCATCCGGGAGGCGTAGCCGCAAGGGGTCAAACTGAAACTCACGGCTCTGCCCATTCCCTAACGCATACCGGACTGTAACTTGAACTCCATCACGCCAACGGGGAATCAACAAACGCCGGGCCATATCCAGGTCATAACGGTCTAGATGATTGATTGCACCTGCTTTCAGTTGACGCGATGTAGAATCCTCGATTTCCTGTGTATCCTGCCAGAGATAAAGACCGGCCAGCCGCCTTTCATTTGCATTAAAATACGGAAGCCTGATGACGCCATTACGGTACTCAATGGGGTTTGCATTAGCCTCTTCAAGAAATTCCAAAATTTGTTTCTGGCTTGAGTCCGCAATAGCTTCCAATTCGATCACCCAACGTGTTCCTTCACTTTCAAACGACCGGAAAGAGTTTGTAACTTCGTCAATGTAACCGTGCTCCATCAAGTCTGGCAGGTCCGGGCGATTCATCAGTGTATCCCCTGACAGTTGAGCTAAATGTCGCGGATAGATTCCTTCAAGAGTTGCATCATCAGGTAGCACATCGAGGGTTACAGAACCGTACTGAACAGTTATGGGCTGATCTCCATCCCCAAAAACGCGCTTCGTACCATCCGCCTGTGTTGCTTCAATCAAAACCGGCAAGCCTTCGCTCCACAGACTCTGCAAATCTGTACCTGAACTGGAGATTATCACAAACGGAGAAAAGTCAACCGAGGCATCTGCCGAACCGTCTTCAGCCACACCTATAACAGCCTCAAGCGTCATATTATCTACATCGAATTCCGGCAGCCGGACGCGCCCATCCCTGACATACAAGGGTTCAGCTTCGGGTATCACATTCCTGGCAATCTGACGGATAAGGTAGGGCGAAATGGGCTTTTGATCGGCTGACCGGAACAGCCGGAAGCTGTCAACTGTCTCTCTTGATGGCACGCTCCAGCTTATCCAGACCTTACCGTTATCCCAATAGGTACGAATGCCTTCTGGCGGCATTGGGGCTCTGAGGTCTGGTGGAAGTACAGGGTCAGAAGCAGCTGAAATCGGACCCCGGTTACCAGCAGAATCCAACACGCGTACCGCGTAAAAGAAACGAATGCCAGCACTATCCAAAACATCCTCGAATTGGGTTATATCTGCTTTTACATTACCGACCAGGTCAAATTCTCTCTCGAAAATGTGCTCACCAGTATCTGTGGAAGGGCTGATTAATGCTACAAGCTCTGCATCAGACATTGCAGGCACTGATGAAGGGTCGATTCCAGCAACTGGATACTTGGATAAAAACATCTGGATCCGGCGTTCAGAAATTCGGAGTATCTCATAAGCGTAGCCGTCACCTGCAGGGTTCCAGGAAACTCGAACACGGCATTTTTGCTCAAGGTCAGGCAGTGATATTAAACTTGCTGCAGGTCGGTCAATTGCAGGAGGCGGCTGTTCAAAAACCCGTGTAACGACTGCCGGGTCTGAAGCAGCACCTTCTCTACTGCCCTGTTCGACAGCAACAACCCTGAATCCCAGCTGTTTCACAGACTCCGCAAGGGTAGGACCAAGCACCCCGGTCTCTTCAATTCTCACACTCTGAGGCAAGGCAAGAGTTGCATTGCCGACTTGAGGCGCAGATTGCAGACTGTCATTGCCCGTGCGATTAAGAATGAGCAGTGTACCATTCTTATCCGCAGCTAAAATGATATACGAACGCCCGGTTGCATCCCCAAGCACACCTTTAGTTATACCAGCAACAGATGCTCCTGTCTTTTTGCAGAGTGTGGCAAAGCCCTCAGAGTCAAACTTCAGGCGGAAGGGCTCATTGCCAGTATATATCCCCCAGTCGTAGTCAGGGTCAGATACAATAATAAAAACAACATTAGAGCCAGCAGTATGTTCAAGGATTTTGAATTCCTGCCAGGTATTGCCGTGCTTGATTTCAAACTTTACGTTGCTGTTTGGTGCATTGAAAATCCCCAGGGCGCTTTCAGACAATTCTAAATCAGTTGTAACCTGGACACCGATTTTGCCCTCCTGTCCAATAATTGATGCAATTCGCTGCCTGAGCTCCATAGCGGTCTGCTGTATTGGATCGAAAGTACCTGAACCTTCGCCTACCGGGCATGGGACAGGGGCTTGCACTAGATTCCCCTCTAAATATTGAGTTCCTGGTGTTGTAATTTGCATTGGAATAAGATTCTCGAGTGGAACTTCCAAGAGAAAATGGTCTCCTTGGTCAGATTCAGGTGTCCTGACCATTACTTTAAACCGGTCAACGCGCGGAAAGAGGTCGCGTAGTTCCTGGGTCCACAGCCAGCTTACGTGATAATTTCCAGGCTCATCGCCGGAAGGTGGTTGCCAGAAGGCGGTCACTTGTACCGGGGCAGCAGGCAGGGGAAAGTGCTCAGCACTGATTGTAACGCTCTTTTCTTCTGAAACCGGTGCCTGACGGCCGAAAATATCCTGACCAACGACTTTATAATAAAAAGTTCCTAACTCTGACACCGTGTCCCAGTATATTCGTGTCCCAGGAGAGTATGGGGTCGGCATGCCATCGCCTAAATGGTTGTTATTCCGGTACACTTCAAAAAACGGTGCACGCCAGCGGTCAATAGACTTTGAGTCAAAACCGAGATGTAGCTCTACCTGCACACGTTGTCCACGAACCCTTTCATCAGTCCCAAATGGCGCTGGAAAGGTCCTATCTGTTACCGAAATATTAGTGATATGCGGGCTAATGAGCGGCCATTCTGTATCTGCACTGAGACCATAATCAGCTGCGCTTGCCACAAGACCATTGCCCCAGTCTGCGACAATAAGATAATCAAATCGCTCATAGTCCTTTCTGCCTTCAAGATTGTCCTGATAATAAAATCCAAAAAATTTCGCCAAAGCAGGATGAACAGTCAGCATCGCAATCAACTCAAGCGGACGCATGCGCACTCCTTCCCCCTCTGAAACGTTCCACCGGCGCCCTCTGAAAAATCGTTCGAGCACATCTGTGGAAACAGTAAGTAAGTCGGCATAAGCATTCCGCTCATGGAGATCACGAAGGAGTTCGATATAAGCCTCTCTGAATTCGTCATCAGTCATTCCGGTATCGATTCCATGATTATGTAAAAGGTCGAGTGCTTCGCTGACCATGCCAGGGTTCGGGAGGTGAAAATGTGCTATTGGCTGGCCCCAATTGTCGAGTGTCCCTTCAGGCCATTGCAGGATATCCGGTGCAATTGGCGTAAAAGTCACAGAAGAGAGACTGCTGATAGAAACGCTAAGATGCAAACGGTCAACTACCGGCATAAGTCGAACAGCCTTTCCCTCCCCTGCTGTAAACTCACCGAGGATAGTCAAGCGGTCCTGGTCCCAACCCGTAATATTAATTGTTCTTTTGTTTCCCCTGAAGACCAGCTCCACCTCTCGCACGGGCTCATCAAATTGCAGTGTATAAAATAAAACCGAAAAACGGTTTTTAAGTTCATCTAACTTTTTTCGCGCTCCTCTAAACCCTAGAAAAGCTAGAGTAGTGTAAAGAACAATTAGAATGCGAAACAGAAAGTATCGCAACCTTCTATATCTGCCGAGAGCAAGCTCATTTCGCTGGAGATTGCGATATTGTTCATAAGGACGCCGATAGAGATAGAAGCCTTGTGTTGGATAGTTCCACTTTGTGTCGATATTCCAGCGCAGATGGACAGAATGCGATGTAAACTCTGGATCATTCCTGGCCATGTATAATCCTTCTGCGCGCCCGCCGATTCCAATGATTCCAACAATCGAGCGACTTAATCGTCGAGGTATTCGGTCATTCATTATACGAAACAACTCTACCCAGCTCATGATTGTTCTCCTGTAACCTCTACCGAAATAATCAGACTTTTTTGAACCACATCAGGTTCACCCTGAAGAGCGCCTGGCCGGCTCCAGATTACCTTTAAAGCCGCTATAGCTGATGCTGAACGCGTGACCCATGCCCACCGGGTATGGTCAGACCGCGAGAGGACACTGCCGGTATTTAGCGTATTTCCGTCTGCATCCAGCCAGTAGATTTGAAAACCCTGACGGGGCAGTGGTTCCGGGAGTTCCAGAACTACTACATCAAGATTACGATCCGAATCGCGAACGATGTATGCAACGACATTAGCAGGCAGCGGCGTACTGACCAAGGGTAAAGCAGCCGCATCATCAAGACTGGTCAATGTGGAAAAATCAGCATTGCCGAACATGCTTACATCAATCACTGGGATTTGTCGATTGATTGTGTCAAACATCGCTTCCCACGATGCAAATTTAGAACTGCGAATACGCGTCTCATACAGTATCTGCCCTTGTGCCTGTGTTCCGGATTTACGGCGGATCTGAACTCGATGAACCACTCCAGGCAACAACCAGCCAATGGGGTTTTCTTCCTCTGAACCTGCTGCTGAAGCAGGCTGGCTTACCAGCACATCGTCCTTTGGCAAGGCTGAAACATCAATAGGATTAGACAGTGACCGATTGACTGCTTCAAGGAATAAAGCTGTATTTTCCAGATCCACGCGATCGCGGGCCTTCATCCATTCAGTCACCCGACCTTCAATCTCGTTACCTGCCGGGTCTAAAAAGACGACTTCCAGTTCTTCTTCTGCCACCAGCTCATACATTTTTCGGATATAATTCACATTAAAAAAGAAATAAACTGGGGCACTGCGATAGACAGGAATCAATGTTCCATCTGCATAGGCAGTATGGAACCCTTCTGGTGCTGAAACCTGTAACCTGGCGGTCTCTCCTTCAGGAAGCGAATGTTCCTGCAGTAGTGGCCATGGAGGACGAATGTAGGGCTCCAGATTATCTGGTGTCCCGCGCGTCGTAAAGGTAACAGAATGCTGCTCGCTTGCACTTCCACTGCTTGCACCGCTATTGTCGGGTGTGCTGGCTTTATCAACCTGCACGGTCAGCCGGTAGGTCGTATTGGGTTCAAAAACAAACTCTTCATCCTCCCAGTAAAACAAACCAGCCAGCTGCCTTATAAGCTTATCACCAGCCTGACTATTTATATTGGCAATCATTTCCATTTGTGCATCTTCATACGAGACATAACAGATTTTTTTAAGGTTTATTGTGTGTCCTACCAGATAAAGCCTGTCCACGGCAAAAGTCTTTTCAGGCACAAAATCTGTGATGGAATCACGGTAGCCCGCTAATATCCGTTCTGCCTTCGCTTCAAGAGTTTTAATGATTACCGGGTAAGACCACCGTATTTCGAGGAAAATTGTCTGAAGTTTACCTTTCGGACTTTCTTTGAACTGTCCCTTCTTATCTGAATAATCAAAATCGATTCCGAATGCAGATATGACATTTAATCCTTCAAACAATGGAAAAGATGTCTCCGAGCCGATAGGTATTTCAACAGCCACTGCTGGCTGCCAGACAAGAAAGGAAACACCGTCACGTTCAAAACAGTGGGGCAACACCTCTGGTTGTTCGATATGCTCTCCGAAAGTGATGCAGCTGGTCTGGGCGACACACCCGTCGTTTCCTGGTCTCACGTCTGTAGTCTGGGCAACCTCCCTGACCACGCCGGTGCCAAGCAGCCACCGGCTATACACAAAGCTCGATTTAGAAAATAACACGATGGTTCCATCAGTAGCATCACGACGCATTTTCGGGTTAACCTGCCATACACCATAAACCGGAAGTGCTTGTCCATCGTTTTCTCTGACCAGAGAGATATTGGAGATTTTGTATTCGAATATATATTCACCGACTTTGTGGGCATAATTTAGCCCTGCTTCGAGCCCCCCGATACCTGCATTGCTCTCATTGATTGCACGATGCGCAAGAGACAGACATAACTTGGCATCCACTGGTATACCTTCGATATGGCTGCCATTGCGAAAATCCCATGTCTTCTGGCTTGTTGCAGAAAGAGCCTGAACCTGGGTCAGAACAGGCGGGAACGCTGGTGGCAGGTCTTCCTCATACAGTTGTTCTATCTCGATTTCAGGGTCAGGCAGCGGCCAGGGGAGATTTAACTTGAGTGCAAAATAAAGCCTGAGCCACCATGGAGTGGGAGCCTTTGCAGCAATTGCAGCATTCACGGAAAAATCGAATCCAATGCCGAATGCTCTGGCAATCAGCCGACCCCAAAGCTCCAAACTTGCAGTAAGCTGGCTTGGGTCGAAGCTCAATTGACCATCGAAGACAGCACAGGCATCGAGTCCGACTTTAACCGGTCCGATTTTTTTGGTTGGTATCTTATAGCCGACTGATCCTCCAAAATCAATACCTGGGGGATGAATCTGAAAATAAGCATCTCCCCGCAGGAATTTTTTAAGGACCTCGGCTTGTATTCGCTTGCTCTTTGGTTCGCGGCGTCCCAGATAAATATGCCAGTTGGGATTTCTTTTCAGCTCACTAAAAACATCTAATATACCGTGTGCGAACAGGATGCCTTCAACAAATTCGTATTGAGCTTCGATGAATAGCTGGATGCTTCGGCTATCAGAACGTAAATCGAGAACCATAAGGGCTCGCAATGGAGGATTATCGCTCAGGGCTGTCCGCGATGTCAGAAACGCAGCACGCCCTTCAATTAGAATGAGCGGACCGGGCAGAGCCAATACCAGTAGAGAACGCGTAAGAACCGTAAAGCCGTCGGTGGTACACAGTGTAACACCAGCGCCTAGGGCAAAACCCAGATACTTGTCCGTCCATTTTGAACTGTGCGTTACGCCTGAGACAGGTGGCGCCTTGTACCAGTCATAATACCAACTTTTGTCTTCTCCGCCTTCAAAATTCGGATAAGTGTTAAGCCCAAGAAGTCCCTGGACGCCAAAAAGACCAAGACCACTTTGTCCGAGTGGTATGGGAGTCGGGAGCTCAACACCTAAAGCCAGATATAAGAATGGATACGGCGGCGTAGCGGTATTAATTCCAGCCAGCAATGATGCATCAAGCCCAAAGCCAAGTTGAGGAAGAGCCAGTAGCATATCACCACTGAACCCTCTCTTGCTTTCTTCCTTGATGATACGTCCACCGCCTTTAATGATGACGGTCTCTGCAATATCTGCTTCAAGGTATATTCCATCCAGTGACAGCGTTGGAGTGACAGGGGCTGACGACCCAAATGTTGCAGGATCAAACGAGAGCTTCAGACCAATGAGAGTCGCACCGGGCAAACCATCCACAAGTTTAACCTTCCCGTCCAGCCCTATCCAGAATTCATCGCCAAACCCAATCCCTACTTTATAGAGAGAAACTGAAAAACCGATTAAGTCTGCTGCCAGTTCCGGTTGAAAAACAATCCACCCTGCATCAAGAGTAACTTTTCCGTCAGTACTGACCTTCAAACCTTCAACCCGAATGGTAAAATCCGGTATTGATAAGTCACCGGATGGTAACGCGGGTTTCAAATCGCCTGTAAATGTAAGTTCGGCACGGTCCTCTTTTATCGTGATTCCCAGTGCATCAACCAAAAGCCTGGCAACTCCTTCCTTTTCCAACTCTAGTGCGCCGCCTTCTGCTGCTTCCATGCCAAGCTTCAAGGCTTGATTTGCATCGAAACCAATGGTAAGGACAGGCCGTCCTTTGTCGAAGAAAGGCAGTGCAGCCTCTGCACGAAGCTCGAAGCCGACCGGAAGATTTTCTTCGAAGCGCACACTTGCCAACCGTATACCGATTGGAATACCAGCAAGGTCGGCACTGCCTGCACCAACGAACCGCCCTTCAGCTTCGTCCCAGGAAGGTTTAAGTTCAGCTTTTACACTCCCTGAAAAACCATTCCGACCAATCATTGCGTTTTCCAGGCTTAGTCTGACAGGGTCATCGCCCCCCAGGTCTGGCGGCAGAATTAGTGTTGCTTTTTCGAGCAATAACCGGAACGTCTTTAAATCACCATCGGACTCTAGTTTTAAAGTTCCTGGCTCCAGCTTCATCCCCGTGTCTGCGATGTCCCATGGTGTATTTTTAGCCAAAAGACGAAGTCCTTCGTCACCAAGAGGTGCCAGCTCGACTCTGCCATTAAAATCAGCAGTTAGCCGACCAATACCGGAAATTTCAATTTCAGCCGGCAGTACTGAATCAGAATCGCCATCCTCCTGTCTTCCTTTAAGAAGGGAGCCCGGCATCCTGACAACTAACGTTGGGCCCTCAAGAATCAAACTGGCATTTTCTGCAATATTCAGAGATGCGGTACAAAAATCCGCGAAAAGGACCTCGAATTCCTCTAGCCCGGGGAATTCAATGCGAGGTTCATAACCAGGCAATGGACCGAATCTTGCGTGAAGACATATTCCACCGGCAATCCTGTCTATACGGTAATCAGAAATACCTACCATATCCCAGAATGCAGGCTCGGTGGTTATCGAAGGGTCTGTTTCTGCAAGCAATTCAGTCAAGAAGTCAGGCATTGCGACACCTAACTCTTGAAAGCAATTGCTTAACTCTGTTTTCGCAAAGGCTCTAAGTGAGATAATATTATTTTCTTCTACTTGCTCTTCCCACATTGACCATTAAAGGAGGGCTCATGAAAAAAATATACCGCGCCATCGTAACCTGCCTGGAAATGATTCTGTTTCAAAAATGTCGAGTACGGCTTATATCGGACAGGAGTATACCACCAACCCGTGGTAGTGTCAAGAATCTCTGCACACTTTCTGTTTTACAATTTTACATTTGACTTAGTTCAATAAAAGCACTGCAATTAAGATATGGAACACGATTAACACTTTGCCTTTGAGTCATATTTACCTTTCAGGCACATTCTTTCAATACCATCCCTGCAATGGCTTCCAGTGGAACTACCTTATCAACAGCACCCAGCTTGATTGCCTCTTTAGGCATGCCAAAAACCACGCAGGAGTCTTCATCCTGCGCAATAGTGCTTGCACCTGTCTCTTTCATTTCCAGCATACCTCTTGCGCCATCGTCCCCCATTCCAGTCATTATCACACCAACGGCATTCCTGCCGGCATAACGCGCTGCCGAACGAAACAGCACATCCACCGACGGACGTTGACGACAAACAAGAGGACCATCCTTTATCTCTACATAATAACGAGCACCACTGCGCTTAAGCAGTGTGTGACGGTTGCCAGGCGCTATCAATGCACGACCCCGGATTACACTGTCGCCGTCCTCCGCCTCTTTGACAGACACACGGCAAAGACTATCAAGCCTTCTTGCAAACGCACTTGTAAACCGCTCAGGCATGTGCTGCACTATGACCATTCCCGGAGCATCAAGCGGCAAAGCCTCAAGAAAAACACGAAGAGCCTCTGTGCCACCTGTAGATGCACCAACTACAACAACTTTTTCCGTGGTCTGCACCATCGCCTTCCTGGGCTTCGCTATCACCGCATCAGCGGTCAGCTTCGGCGATACTTTCAGAATATCCGGTTGAATGCGCCTGAGCTTCGCTACAGAAGCCGCTTTCACAGCATCGCATATGCGCACCTTCGACTCCTCTAAAAACTGCTTTGCACCCAAACGCGGCTTCTGAATAATCTCAACCGCGCCGTATTCCAGAGCCTTAAGCGCAGTCTCCGAGCCCCTCTCCGTCAGGCTCGAACATATAACCACAGGGATAGGATGCTGCGTCATAATCTTATGCAAAAAAGTAATGCCGTCCATCCTCGGCATCTCAACATCAAGCATGATAACGTCAGGGACTTCATCCCGCATCTTCTCAGCGGCAATGAACGGGTCTGCAGCCGTTGCCATCACCTCGATGCCAGCATCAGATGAAAGAATCTCTGCAAGTGTCTGGCGTGCGACCGCAGAGTCATCAACAACAAGCACCTTTACCTTTCCCTTCATCAAAAACTCCTCATGGAAGACTCCATTTTCTATCACCCGCCTTTAGTCATTTATCCTCTTAAGGCGCTTTAAAAAAACCTCGCCTGTCTGCGTGTTGAAAAATATCTTTCTGCCAGCTACACCACCAACATCAGAGGTGAGCAAATGGAGCCCCTCACTCCTGATAACACTAAGAGCCGCCTTTATGTTTTGCTTGCCGATATTAGCGCTTTTCCTGTCAACGCCTTTCAGGGCGAATACATCAGCGCCGCCAAATACCTTAACCTCTATCTCATTGCGCTTACTGCCAGACATAATAAATTCCTCAACCATACTCCTGACTGAACAGCCCACATACTTAAACTCTTCAGTGCAATTATCATCACATTTCTTCTTGTCCCTACACCTGGGAAGAAGCCCATGACAGATTGCACCGATTCCAAGACGCCGGTTAAACATGGTAACCGATATACAGGAGCCGAGCACCGTAGTCACTATAGTTGGCCTCCTCGCAATATACAGTTCACCCGGCTTGAGATAAACAACCGGAAGTTTTGCCTCTGACAAATTCATAACGATTTCCTGTAAACCGTGGTAAATACAGGAACCAAAGGCACATTCAAACCACTTAATGTCTCGGAATGCCCCATAAAGATATATCCGCCGTCACGCAAATGCCTGCAAAGACGGTTAAGTATTATTTCCTGTGTCGGTCTGTCAAAATAAATGATGACATTGCGGCAGAATATGATATCCATCTGCTCACGGATTCCAAAGTTCTTATCCATGAAGTTCAGTCTTTTGAACTCCACCCGTTTTCTAAGCGCAGGGGCAACCCTTACAAGTCCTTTACTCCTGTCCTTGCTCCTTAAAAGATATTTCCTTTTCAATGCCAGGGGAATCGGCTCAACCCTGTCTTCGCTGTAAATTCCAAGTCTTGCTTCTTCAAGTGCCTTTGTGGAAATGTCTGTGGCAAGAATTGAATACTGAAACTTCCTGTAGTTTTCGCCAAACTCGCTCAAGACCATTGCCAGAGTGTAAGGCTCTTCCCCGGTCGAACACCCTGCACTCCATAACATAAGCCTCCTGCTAATGCCTGCACCTAAACTGCCGACCAGCTCCGGCAAAACCGTCTGCACCAGATAATCAAAATGCTTAGACTCGCGGAAGAAATCAGTCTTGTTCGTGGTGACCACATCGATCATATGGACTATCTCGTTTTTCATGCCTTCAGGACTGAACACGTAATCGCAATACTCCCTGAAAGACTTCATCTTAAGGACATTAAGTCTTTTTCTGATGCGTGCCTCAAGCATCGACTTCTTAGTCCGCGGCAACTTTATACCGCATTCACTATGAATAAACTTGCTCAGACGCCGGAAGTCCCTGTCAGACATCGCTGTGTGCACATCCTTATTCACACGAACGTCATCCATAAATCTATTCCTTCCAGTTTGATGCATTGATGTCTGCTGTGTCTTAGTGTCAGGTCATGCCGCTGTCTCCTCCAGCTGGACGTCCTCAGCAGTGTCACCTGCAATGGCAAGCTCTTCTGAGGAAAACACCTTGTCTATGTCAAGGATTATGATGAAATGGTCATCACGTTTTCCCATCCCTTTGATGAATTCAGTCTTCAGGCGAGTGCCTATTCTTGGCGGAGGCTCTATCTGTTCTGGCTCAAGCTCAAACACTTCCTGCACGGAATCCGCAAGTGCACCAAGCACTGTGACCTCGTCGTCAAGGGTCACCTCAACGATGATTATGCAGGTATCTACAGTCTGCTCTGTCCTGGACATTCCCAGCTTGAGCCTCATGTCCACTACCGGCACGACTCCGCCTCTCAGATTAATAACCCCGCGCATAAAATCCGGAGTGCGTGGCACTTTCGTTATAGTCGTGAAATCAAGCACCTCACGAACTTTCGATATGTCCAGCGCAAAGACTTCCTCTGCAAGTTTGAATGTAAGGTATTGTCTTGTCTCGGTTATACCTGCCACACTCATACAGGCTTCTCCTTTCCTGTTTAAAACTTTTCAAACTCGCTGTCGAGCTTATCACCATCGCCATCACTCATATCCAGTGCAATTCCAGCAGGCTTCCCTGCCACAGATTTAGCTGAAACCGCTACGGCGGCTTTGCCGTCTTCTTTTTTCAGATGGGCTATCTTTGTCCTGTTGAGTTTTGCAGAAGCAGTCGCCCCTGCCGGCTTGGCGGCTTTGCCGTTTTCAGCATCGTCTGTCTTGAAAAATGCAATAGCACTCTGCAGTTGCTCTGCCTGTGAGGAAAGCTCCTGAGCAGTGGATGCCATCTCCTCAGCCGCACTTGCATTCTGCTGTGTCACCTGATCAAGCTGTTGTATTGCCTTATTAATCTGCTCTGCACCTGCATATTGTTCATTGCTTGCAGCACTTATCTCCTGGACAAGCTCTGCTGTCTTCTGGATATCAGGCACTATCTTTGCGAGCATCTCGCCTGCCCTTTCAGCCACTGCAACACTTGAAGAGGAAAGCTGTCTGATTTCACCAGCCGCTGTCTGACTCCGCTCGGCAAGCTTGCGGACTTCAGAGGCAACAACCGCAAAGCCCTTTCCGTGCTCTCCTGCCCTTGCCGCCTCTATCGCTGCATTCAACGCCAAAAGATTCGTCTGACGCGCTATCTCCTCAATAATGGATATCTTCCCTGCAATCTCCTTCATTGCAGCGACGGTCTCGGCTACTGCCTTTCCGCCTTCTTTTGCATCTTCAGCAGCCTTTATGGCAATCTTTTCTGTCTGCTGGGCATTGTCTGAATTCTGCCTTATGTTGACTACCATCTCCTCCATCGCAGAGGCAGCCTCTTCTGTAGCAGCAGCCTGCTCAGTAGCCCCCTGAGACATCTGCTCAGAAGTCGCACTTAATTGCTGGCTTTCGGATGCAACATTGTCTGCCGTTAATTTTGCGTCGTTTACAACATCACGAAGCTTTTCAAGCATCAAGGCAATAGACTGTCCCAGAATGTCCTTATCTGAAAGAATCTTTACACTGGCACGCAGGTCTCCTTTTGCAATCTGCTCTGCAACCATCGCCGTATCCTGCAGACTCTTGACAACCTTGTTCACACTGTCTATGATCCTGGCAATCCCATCATCACGCTCAGCAACCAGATGTATTGAGAGGTCTCCAAGGCTGAGCCTTTCAAGATTCTCCACAAGCATTGCCACCTGTTTTTCGAGGTACGCTCTTTGCTCATCAGCCTCTTTCTGCAGTCTTTTAACCTCTGAAATATCTATAATCACTTCTATACCGCCATAGACATTGCCTTCATCGTCAATAAGTGGTGAACATGCAGCCTGTATAGGAAATTTTTTGCCGTACCTTGTCTCCGCCACTGTCTCTCCGATAATCACTTCACGGCTGCGCATGCAGTTCTTGAGCGTACAGTTTGCCGTGCCGCAAAGCGGGGTCTTTGACAGGTCAGCACATGTCATCTTCCCGACGACCTCATCACGGCTATAACCCATGGCTTTCAACGCAGCATCGTTGATAAAGGTAATCACCAGGTCCCTATCAACCGTAAACATAGGTGCAGCAATAGAGGCGACAATATTCTCACACTGCCTGCGCTGTGCCTGTACCTCGCTGAGCTGTCTCTCAAGCTCTTTAATACGGCTGTGCAGCTTTCCGTTACCCTTGTTTCGTCTGGAAGACTTAGATGTTTTGGCAGACTTAGCCATTTTCCACCCTCCTGCTTTAAGGTTTACATTTTCTCACTTCTACCCCAGTCCTTTCTGTTACTGGAAGCATTTCTCCCCTCTCAGTTATGTTTTAAAAACAATGCCTCTTCTTCTCTCTCCACACCCTGCACCAGCTGATGGACATCCAGTATCAAAGCCACTGTGCCATCACCCAGTATGGTTGCACCTGAGATTCCCTCCACTGCTCTGTAAAACCTGCCGAGTGATTTAATCACCGTCTGGTGCTCGCCAATCACATTGTCTACTACAAAACCTACCCTGCTGCCGTCCGTCCTTGTAATAACCACCTGTTCTATGTCAGGCATCTGCCCCCCGATACGGAAATACTCTCTCAGACGGACATAGGGGATTAGCTCACCCCTGACATTCGCAATATGCCTGCCATGAGCTTTAGCCACATCCTCGCGTGTCAGTTCCACACACTCCTCTACGACTGAAAGAGGCATGATGAAATACTCTTGTCCTATTCTCACCAAGAGCCCTTCGATTATCGCCAGTGTAAGCGGCAGCTTAAGCGTAATCGTTGTGCCCACACCCTTCTTACTGCTTATTCCAATAGAGCCCCGAAGAGTCTCGATACTTTTCTTTACAACGTCCATTCCTACTCCACGCCCGGATACGTTTGTAACCTCTTCTGCAGTCGAAAACCCGGGGACGAGAATCAGGGAAAAGATGTCTTTTTCAGACAGCTCTGCATCCGGTGCTATCAGCCCTCTCTCCAGTGCCTTTGCCCTGATGGCTTCAGCATCCAGGCCTGCTCCATCATCCCTTATCTCTATCAATACGCTTGCACCGGAATGCACTGCTGAAAGATGCACCGTCCCTTTTCTCGGCTTGCCTCTGGCTTCTCTGACATCCGGCGGCTCTATTCCATGGTCTATACTGTTGCGAATAAGATGAACAAGCGGGTCGTTAAGCCGCTCGATTACGGTCTTGTCGAGCTCTGTCTCTGCACCCTCGGTTGTAAGCTCAACCTCTTTACCAAGTTCCCTTGAAAGATCCCTGACCAAACGCCTGAACTTGCTGAACGTTGTGCCTATCGGCACCATCCGAATGCTCATTGCATTGTCACGAAGCTCTTCGGTCAGGCGCTCCACTTCCTCGGAAATGGAAAGCAGCTCTGGAATGCCACGCTTAAGAACAGTCTGACTCAGACGCGCCTGCACTGTAACCAGCTCGCCTACAAGGTCAACCAGCGTGTCAAGCTTTTCAGCAGGCACACGGATGCTCGAAGCCGACTCTACAGCCTTACGCTCTTTCCGTTTCTGTATGACATGCTCCTGTTCAACAAGTGCAGACTTGACCTTTACCTCGTCAACCACTCCGGCATCAACCAGCATTTCACCAACACGCTTCTGAGCACTTAATACCTTCTCTAAATCCTCTGGTGTTAAGTCCCCACGCTCAATCAATATCTCACCAAGCTTTTTGTAACCTGCCTCTACATCAAAATCCCCGCCTTCGTCAATAACTTCAATCTTAAGCTCGCTGTCATCTTCAACAAAAATAAACACATCCTTTATGGCATTAATCCCCTGATTGGTGGTCAAAATCACATCCCAGTACGTGTAGCACGCCTCAGGGTCAAAGTCATTCAGCACAGGTATTGCATCCGTATGCGCCACAACCTTGCAGTCACCAAGCCGGCAAAGCTCCTCAAGCAAATAAACCGGGTTCGTCCCCCTCATGAAAATATCCTGCGCAGAACGAAAACGAATACGGTAAGTAACACTCTTTTCTGAAACATCAGAAACCGGAATGCCCTTTCTGGAGACCGGAACATCAGGCTTTTCTCCAGCCTCAGGCACAAACTTTCTGAATGACTCAACTATCTCGACAGTCCTGCTACTGTTTACTGCTTCACCGCCATCTGCACTGTCCAACATTGCACGAATCTGGTCACGGGCAACCAGCGTAAGGTCTATAAGCTCCTTGGTGACCTTAACCCCTCCATTACGCACAAGGTCAAAAACTGTCTCCACCTCGTGCGCAAACGCAGCAATATCATCAAAACCAAACATCGAACCTGAACCCTTGATGGTATGAAGTGCACGGAAAACACGCCCTATAAGCTCTGCATCTTCCGGAGCATCCTCAAGCTCAAGAAGAGCGCTCTCAAGCTCACCAAGCAGCTCATAGGCTTCCTCTTTAAAAATCTCTTTATGTTTGTCCACGTTCATCTTCTACCCCTCTGTCCACAAACAGCCTTCACCACCACGGACACAGCCTGCATGACGGTAATAACCAGCTTCCTTTACAGCATTTTTAAACGCCTCCGGATAAGTTTCTGCCAGCGTAAAACGCTTATTCGACATCACAGCCGTCCGGTGCGCTGAACACATCAGCTGAAGACAGGTAAGGTCCAGAGCATTGACCCCTTTAAGATCAAAAATCACGTTATCAGCCTCACCAAGTAACCTTAATAAAACCTCCTTGAGTTCAGCCGCACGCTCTATGGTTAAATCACCAGTAGCTTTCAACACCCGTGCATTACCTGACTGTTCAATCTTAAAATTCATCGCATACCCCCCATATCACTGGAAAATGCCCTTCACAGGGCTCGACTCCAGACTCACCTTACAAACTTCTTCACAACACCTATCAGCTGCTCCGGGGTAAACGGCTTTACTATCCAGCCACTGGCACCTGCACGTCTGCCTTCCTGCTTCTTCGTCTCCTGAGACTCTGTAGTCAGCATCACTATAGGAGTAAACTTATATGCAGGTTTCAAACGCAGCTGCTTTATAAGTTCAATTCCGTCCATCTTCGGCATGTTAAGATCGGTTATCACCATCTCTACCCTTTTGCCGTCAACCCTTGCCAGTGCATCCTCGCCATCGACCGCGGCAATCACTTCAAAGCCTGCATCCTGCAATGCAAAAGACACAAGCTGTCTCATAGAAGATGAATCATCCACTATCAACACTGTCTTTGTCATACCTCACCTCCCGAAAAAACACGTCTTTACAGGAAATCAGTCCTATAAAGACTCTTTAACGCGGTTATACTCCCCCTACTCTTCATGCAAATACTTAAAATACTCGCACTTCAGACAGTTGCCGAATCTCTCAAGAAAAGTGCAGTTTGGTGTAGCACCGACACACAGTGTTCCGGTTATAACCCAGCAATACCTGCCCAAACCCTTCTGTACAACAGGACAACCTTTTGTCTTGTCCATTCCGCACTTGTTGAACTCCCAGCAATTAAGCTTGTCTTTCATCTATCCCTTTGAACCTGCTCAGAAAATAGTGACATTGTCCTCACAGGCAGAACCAGAAAAACCCTGCTGCTGCGACTGCTCCACCCCCAGTGTGTCCCGCATTACATCCCTTTCGGACTCCATCGTGTATACCTTTTCAAGCCACTCCACACTGCCGTTTCCATCCCACTTGTGAATCTTCTCATTCACATTCTTTGCCTTCAGAATCACCTCCTCCAGCTCGTTCTTGAACGAAAGCAACGGCTCAATCACATGCTCTATCCTCTGCCTCGTTATATCCTGAAACTGCATGGAGACAACAATACCGCTTATGTCCTTTGCAAGAGATTCGGTCTCTGCACTAAGTTCATCAAGCTGTGCCTTTGCATCATTCACCACCTCGTCTATCCTCCTTAATGTGTCCTCCACAACAACTTCTGCTTCAGAAGCCTTTACATTGCTCTCTGATGTGCTCTGCTCTGTCCTCGAATAAATAGCCCTGATGTCCGACTCCACTTTTGTAATCAGTTTCTTTACCTCATCCGCTGCTGCATTAGACCTGTCTGAAAGTTTCCTCACCTCGTCTGCAACGACTGCGAAGCCCCTGCCGTGCTCTCCTGCCCTCGCTGCCTCTATCGTTGCATTAAGAGCAAGAAGATTCGTCTGGTCAGCTATATATTCAATGTCCCCCAATATTCTTTTTATGTCGCCGACCTCTTCTGTAATTATCTTTATATCGCCGAGCGTCTGCGTAGAAACAGAAACTATGTCTCTTAAACTTTCTATCACCTCGGAAAGTGTTTTCTTGCTTAAATCAAGGAGGGCATCCCTGTCTTCGCCCCCTGCAAACCTTTTGAATGCACCGGATGCCTTGCTTGCCTGTCCACGCGCCCTTTCAACAATGCTTGTGAATCTGTCACCGATGTCCAGTGCAGCAGTCTCGGTCTGCTCAATCACTTCCTCAAGCTGTTTCGCCATCACCGGCATGAGCCTCGCTCTCTCCTGAAGCAGACCTGTTATAGGACTTATTAATGACTCCAGCTCTGCAAAATACTGCTTCTTCTCCTTCTTATGCTCAGCCTCCAGATCCATGACAAGCCTCTTCACAAGCATATACGCAGCAGCAACAACCACAACATAGACAGCAAATACTGCAACAACCCTTACTGTCATGCCTTCAATGAAAGATGCTGCAAGGAGCGGCAGGAAGATTAACGCTGTTTTCAGAGCAAGCCTCCAATCAGACCTTGCACTCAAGCTCATTGACGCCCTCCATTTTTTGCAGAATAGTATCCACGCGCTTAACCATCTCCTCTGGCTCAAACGGCTTGTCAAGGAACTCCGAACACCCCCGGCGCATCAACTCAACAACCATGGCTTTGTCACCATACCCTGATACAGCAAAGACAGGAATGGAAATGCCATTCCTGTTTAACTCATCCAAAAGCTCAATGCCAGACATCACAGGCATCTGGACATCTACAACAAGCAAGTCGAACACCTCACCTTTTCTCTGTGCCTCGAGAATCCTCTGAAGAGCCTCCCGGCCATCCTCTGCCTCACTCGTCCTGTAGCCCGCCCTCCTTAATGCAACAGAAGCAGCAAAACGGAAATGAGGTTCATCATCAATCACCAATATATGCTTTGCCATCCCCGCCACCTTCAAAACCCAATAAAAGCAGAAACGATGCCAGACAACCCGGGCAGAACACCAGACCGCCTAAAAGGTATTCAAAACCAGACATATCAACCGGAAAACGATAATCCGGACTTTGGGAATGAACAGCAAAGGGGTGCGACAGATTTAAAGGCTTGTGACTTAAAAAGTCGAAAAAGTCAATAAAGCAAATAAGTTATCTCTGATGCAAAAATTGTTACAGGTGCAAAAAATGTCGCAGCCTTTTAATGTGAATCCCCTGTCTTCGCCTTCCTGTTTAGACGTTTATTAAGTGCCTGGCGGGTAATGCCAAGAAGAGATGCTGCAATGCCCTGATTGCCTTTCGCCAGCTTCAAAGCCTCTGATATCAAATACTCCTCAGCCTCTCTCAAGGTGGGAAATCTCCCTGAAATCCCGAGGAAAGGACTTCCTTCCGAAGGGGGAAAACTCCTCATTGAAGACTCCTGTCCAATAGTCTCCTTGAAACTGTCCATCGAAAGCACTCCGGATTTATGCCTTGCTACAGCATCAAAAATCATCGCCCTAAGCTCACGTATGTTGCCGGGGAAATGATATGTGGAAAGAAGCGTCATAAGCTCAGGCGGAGGCGTCGGCTTTTTCTTGTTCATAGATTTCGCAGCTTCCTCAAGAAAATGATCAACAAGCAGCGGAATGTCCTCTTTCCTTTCTCTAAGCGGAGGGATGTGTATCTGGTGTGCACGCAGACGATAATACAGGTCTTTGCGGAATTTTCCCTTTTGTATCAGCTTCTGAAGGTCTTGATTTGTAGCCACAACAATACGTGCATCAGTGCGCTTCGGAACATCCGAGCCAAGAGGATAATACGTCTGCTCCTGTAAAAGACGCAAAAGCTTAACCTGCGAAGACTCGCTCAGGTCGCCTATTTCATCGAGAAACAAAGTTCCGCCTGAAGTCTGGGCAACCAGACCGTTCCTCGCCTCTGTTGCTCCGGTGTATGCACCTTTTCTGTGACCAAACAATGTATCGGAAAACATCGTGTCATCCAGACCAGCCACATCCACTGCAACAAAATTCCCCTTAAGCCCGCTGAGTTCATGCAGCGCCCTCGCAATTAACTCCTTGCCTACACCTGTCTCACCAGTAATCAATACAGGCTGCTGAGAGCCGGCAATAGCCTCTACATATTGAAATACAGCACGCATTTTCTTGCTGTTCGTGATTATCGGAGCAAAAACATCTTCGTGCTCCAGTCTGTCTGTAAGGAGATGCCGCTTTAACGAAGAGACCTCATTACGCAGTGCACAAAGCTCTACCGCCCTCTTAACACTCGAAATAAACCGGCTCTTTTCAACAGGCTTTACAAGATAATCAAAAGCACCTGACTTTATACACTCAACAGCTGTTTCCAGTTCATTCGTTGCAGTCATAATAATAACGGGTATGTGCGGATACTCATGACTGATTCTATGAAGCAGCTCCTTGCCTGACAGATGAGGCATAGACAGGTCAAGCACAACCACTGCTACATCCTGCCTGTAAAGAAGAGGCATGACCTCCCGGCTGTCTTCAACAGTAATAACATCTTTTACACCTGCTGTGCGCAACATCACACTGGCACTCAGCAGAGCCTGAGGCTCATCATCTACAAGAAGCACAGGAAAGCCCATTGCCTCTAACTCCCTTTAACCTTAAATTCAGTCGCAGGCAACCTGACAATTGCAGTCGTCCCCTTGCCAGGCTCAGACTCAAACTGAATACTGGCATTGTGGTTCTTAATAATGGAATACGATATGGAAAGCCCAAGACCTGTGCCTCCGGCGTCAAGCTTGGTGGTGAAAAATGGTTCGGTAATCCTTTCAAGCACATCCGCTGTCATACCAACACCTTCGTCCTTGACCTCTATTACCACAGAGTCTGATTCAGCATCAAAAAAAGTAGATACCCAGATTGCACGCTTTCTGTCAGGTAACGCTTGAAGGGAATTTAAAATAAGATTGATGACCACCTGCTCGAGTTGCTGCGCACTGCCTTTAACCAAAGGCAGGTTCTCCCCACAATTAAGATGAAAATTATCAGTGTGCTTTTTTATCTGATTGCTGAGGATTAAAGCCGAAGCCGTAACAACTTTGTTTATGTCAACCTTTCCGTCAAGACCTGACTTGTCCTGCCGCACAAAGTCCTTCAGGTTGTCAACTATACTCTTTATCCTGCGGGAACCATCGGTTATACCCGAAAGCAGCCTTGGTATGACCTCACGCATCTCTGAAAACGGCAGGCCTCCGAGAAAAAACTCGCCGTTTTCACGACTGTATTCATCAAGTATCCGGACTGCATCCTTCCATACCTCGGAAAGAAGCGAGGAATTGAACATGATAAAATTATTCGGATTGTTTATCTCATGTGCAACACCAGAGACAAGTGTGCCGAGCGCAGTCATCTTGTTCGCCTGAATCAGCTGAGCCTGACGAAGCTTCGTTTCCTCTTCCATACGAATCTTCTCTGTTATATCCCTGAAAGAACAGTAAAGGACATCGCTCTGCTGTAATCTTATGACCTTCCCTCTGATAGAAACGACGACCTTTGTCCCGTCCTTTCTGATGCATGTCTCCTCGTCTATACGTAAACCTTTTTTCTCCAGGTCACTGTCCTTGATTGCCTGTCTGAATCTCTTCGATTCCTCCGGTGCTATGAATAAAGGACCGTGCTTGATAAGCTCCTGCTTTGTATAACCGAAAAGTTCTACTGCTGCCGGATTGACATCTACAATCTCACAGGTTCCGGACTTGAATATGATTATGCCGTCTTCGTTCTGTAAAAAAATCTGCTTGCACCGGTCTTCGCTTTCCCTGAGCGCTTCTTCAGCCTGCCCCTTCTTTATCACCAGAGCAACCTGCGATGCAAGACGTCCGAGCACCTCTGCATCCTCCTCGCTTACACTCCTCCTGGTAGCCACACCCAATACACCTATCACTTCCCCTTTTGCAATGAGAGGCGCCCGTATCACGTGCTTAAATCCTGAAATCAAGGCAATCGGAACTGCAAAGGACTTGAGCTTTTTATCCTCAGTGAAATTCTCAAAAAACTTTACTACGTTATCAGTAGTGAGCACCTCGCCTGTCTCCACCACCTTCGTGAAACAACTCCCTTTGTAAAGCGGAATTCTGAGTCCACGAATATTAAGCCCTGTCAGTCTCTCAATACGCCTTAGAAGATTCAAATCTATGGACAAAGCAGCATATATCAGTTCATTCCTGTTTTTTTCAAGAAGCAAAATGTCACAGGCTACACAGTCGAAAAACTCCCTCACACTGTCAACTATCATCTGCAATACAGCATCCAGTGGAATGCTGCTGTTTACAGCGTTGTTTATCTTCTGTAGAAGACGAAGCTCTTCCTCAACACGCTTACGCTTGGTTATATCCGTTGTAACTTTGATGAAATGGGTGATGACTCCATCTCTGTCCCTTACGGGGAAAATAGTCGTGTATTCCCAGTAAAATTTTCCGTTTTTCTTCTTGCGAAACTCTCCATGCTTTACCCTGCCGGAGGTAATAGCATCCTGCAACCACTCATACTCCTCTGAAGACAACTTGCCCAGTTCTGCTATGTTTGTTCCGAGAATATCTTCAAGCGCATAACCTGTTAGCTGGGTAAACTTCCGGTTGACATACTCTATGTTGCCTCTGGTATCGGTAATTACAACCATACTGGGACTCTGCTCCACAGCACTTGACAGCCTGTGCAACTTGTCCTCTGTCCGCTTCATATCCTCCATTGCATTGAGCAAAACTTCCTGCGACATCTCCAGATGAACAGCCTTTTCACCCAGCTTGCGGTTTCTCTCTGCAACTTCAAGATAAGCCTTTTTCAACTCCTCGTTCCTCAAGCAGGCATTACACGCTGCAGCCAGTTTCGACACCACAGGCGTCAACGACTCAATTAATACAGGGTCTAAGCTTTCACCGTTTTTTATCAGAACCATTGCACCGAATGCAGGCAATTCAATGATATAGAAAAAACCTCCACTGCACCGTCCGCTCAAAGGCAACCTTTTGCAATAATCAGCTGCATGCTGCTCATCAACAAAAAGTCCAGGGACACTCTGCAGCGCTTCCTGATATGCCTCGTTTTCATTGATATCCTGCGGTATGGAACAGACAGAAGTAAAACTGAGTCCCCTCTCTGCCTCTTTCCTCAGGCGATAGACCCCTCCGGCTGAACAGTCAAGCTTTTCCACAAAAGCCGTCAAACTCTTCTGGAGCATCTCCTCAAGCTCCAGCCCTGTGTCAATTGACATCGCTATCTCATACAGAATCTGAACGTGCTCTGCTACACCCTTCATCTACACTCCCCTGGTAGAAACCTTACCCGTATTATCTTTTCGGCAAAGCAACCGTTCGTCATTAATCACTTTGATTGGATGAGTTGAAGGAAGGATATTAAAGGACTTCTTCATAAAAAACATCAATTCTTTAAATTAAATTAAAAATTAATTAAATTTATCCTATATATTTTTTCTTCATAATGTATAAGTCAACCAACTAAGAGTTGCTGGCAGCCCTTAAAATTGAAACTTACGGTAGTTAAAAGCAATGGCTGTCCTGTAGGCGAAAACAGCCGGCTATTGACATTATCCGTCAACCGTTTTATATTAAATGTCTATGGGCACTTATACTACATATCGGCCACATAATATAAAGAGGAAAAGGACTCATGGCTTCCTGAGCAGAATGCGCTCAGTAGGCGGCCGTAGAGTCATCAAAAGAAGAAGGGCAAAAGGTAGAAAGAGACTTACTGTATAATTCTTTCCCTTAATTTATTATGCTTTCAGTTATAAGAAAAACAATTCTCTTCATTATAGAATTATACAGGCGTACACTTTCGCCATATCTGCCCGGGGGATGCAGATTTACGCCTACATGCTCTCAGTACTCAAAAGAGGCTATTGAAAAATACGGCATAGCAAAAGGCTTTTATCTTACAGTTAAAAGAATTCTTAAATGTCATCCACTCCATCCCGGCGGATACGACCCTGTAAGGTAAATGGAAAAAAGAACACTCATTGCAATAGTTCTTTCGATACTTGTCTTAATCGTATATCAGTATCTTTTTCTGAAGCCTGCTCAGAAACGGCTTCCAGCCAAGCAGCCGAAGCCGCCTGAGGTGGTCGAACACGCCAAGCCCGCTGCTCCTCCCGCGCCGGTGGTCGTAAAACCTACACCTGCAACCGAAACAGAAAGACTCATAAAGGTGGAAACAGAACTCTATATCGCCACTTTCACATCAAAAGGCGGAACTGTAAAAACATGGCAGTTGAAAAAATACACAGACAATGACGGGCTGAAAATCCCCCTGCTTAAGGAAGACGGGCTTTACCCTGCACTCGGCATAGGCTGGAACAACGATTTTACACTCTCAGAGGCAAACTTCAACGTAATAGGCAACGACCTTAAACTGGACAGTAATAATAAAACAGGCTCCATTGTCTTTGAATACGTGACTCCCCAATACTCTATAAGAAGAACATACACATTCTATTTCGATAAATACAAATTCGACCTTAAAGACGAAATAAGCGGTCTGCCGCAATACGAAATAACCCTCGGCGGAGATTTCGGAATATTTTCAAAAAAAGAGCCTGTGCATGTCGGACCTGTGATTCTCAAGGACACAGACAGAATAGAACTGAAGCCTAAAAAACTCAAAGAGACCAGACTCTACACCGGCAACCTCAAATGGATTGCACAGGAGGATAAATACTTCTGTGCCGCAATCGTCCCGATTACACCTATAGAAAGCGCAAAGGCGTGGAAATTCCAAGACTCTGCGTCTGTCTCTTTTATAGGCAAGCCCGGAGTCAACGAATTCATGGTGTATGCCGGGCCAAAGGAACACGACCGGCTCAAAAAACTCGGCGTGGGACTCGAACACATAGTAGACTTTGGTTTCTTCTCCATAATAGCAAGACCCCTTTTCTGGATACTTAAAAAATTCCACAGTGTTGTAGGCAACTACGGATGGGCTATAGTGCTCCTTACGATTGTCGTCAGAGTGCCGTTTATACCCATTGTAAACAAGGGACAAAGAGCAATGAAGCGTCTTCAGGAGCTTCAGCCGCGAATGCAGGAAATCAGAGAAAAATACAAAAAAGACCCGCAGCGCATGCAGAAAGAAATGATGGAGCTTTACAGAAAACACAAGGTAAACCCGATGGGCGGATGCCTGCCAATACTGCTTCAGATACCAGTGTTCTTTGCCCTGTATAAAGTCCTGCTTATAGCCATTGAATTAAGAGGTGCACCTTTCATGCTCTGGATAACCGACCTTTCGCAGAAAGACCCTTATTACATACTGCCCATCGTCATGGGTATAACAATGGTCATACAGCAGAAGATGACTCCGTCGGCAGGAGACCCAAAACAGCAGAAACTCATGATGTTCATGCCGGTGATATTCACATTCCTGTTCCTGAACTTTGCATCCGGACTCGTGCTCTACTGGCTTGTCAACAACCTGCTTTCCATCGCCCAGCAGATATACGTAAACAAAAAGAAAACGGCTTAGACTAAAGCCTCAGCTTGGCTGCAATCCTTATAGCCTCGAGCATACTTGAGGGTTTTGCCAGCCCCTTCCATGCAATGTCATATGCAGTGCCGTGGTCAGGGGATGTCCTTATTATGGGCAGACCTACCGTAACATTAACTCCGGTGTCGAATGCCAAAAGCTTGATGGGGATTAGGCCTTGGTCATGATACATTGAGACTACTATGTCGAACTCTCCCCTGTATGCCCTCCAGAAGACAGTATCAGGCGGATACGGACCTGTAACCGGAATGCCCTGCTTCTTTGCCTCCTTCACAGCCGGAGCAATAATCCTTTCTTCCTCATCACCGAAAAGCCCGCTCTCCCCTGCATGAGGATTTAAACCGCAAACCGCTATCTTAGGCTTGCTGATTGAAAGCATATCGCAGGCTCGCAATGCCAGTCTGATGGTCTTAAGCACTGCCTCTTTGCTTATAAGCGAAGGCACATCCCTCAGAGCCTTGTGTATGGTAACGAGTATGACCTTCAATGAGCCTCCCATGAGCATCATTGCGTAATCCTTTGTGCCTGTAAGTTCTGCAAGCATCTCAGTATGCCCCTGCCATGGAAAACCTGCCATCTTAAAGGCTTCCTTTGATATAGGCGCGGTTACTATTGCATCGACCTCACCCTTCAGTGCAAGCTCAACTGCTTTTTTTATGGCACTGGCAGATGCCCTGCCGCCTGCCTCAGTCGGTGCGCCCTTTTTATAATCGCCTGCTGGGCCTGTGTCCACCACCTGTATGGCATCAGGCTCACCGGCTTTGCCCAACTTCATCGGAAGCTCAAAGGCACGCAGTGCTTCCTCGATAACAGCCCTGTCTCCGACGACCAGAGGCATGCAGAACCACCTTGCACCCTGGATTGCCTTCAGTGCAACCTCAGGGCCCACTCCTCCAGGCTCTCCCATAGTTATAGCGATTCTCTTCAAATCAGATGTGGTCAAGAATCTCCCTTACCCTCCCTAAAAGCTCCTTAGGTGAAACAGGCTTTGAGACAAAGCTCAACCCTTCTCTAATTATCCCCTTTTCATACATGACTTCACCCGTATAGCCACTCATAAAAAGCACCTTAATCTTAGGTTTTATCTTTGCTATCTCGTCATAGACTTTTTTACCGTCTTTTTTTGGAATAACTATATCAGAAAGTAGAAGCTGGATGTCATCCTTATTTTCCATAAATTTTCTCACAGCGTCTTCACCATCCACTGCCTCTATGACCGTGTAACCGGATTTTTCAAGCAGAGTCTTTATAAGTCTTCTTACCTCAGCATCATCTTCTGCCAGAAGAACCGTCTCTGTGCCCTTTTTAAGAGGTGAAACAGATGATGTGCGAAGTTTTTTGACCTCTGTATTAACTATCGGCAGATATACCCTGAATGTTGTGCCTTTGCCCGGCTTGCTCTGGACATCGATGTAACCGTTATGCATCTTGACTGTTCCATAAACCATCGAAAGGCCAAGACCTGTGCCTTTGCCTACATCCTTCGTTGTAAAGAACGGCTCGAATATCTTCTCCTTCGTCTTTTTGTCCATGCCTGTGCCGGTATCCGAGACAGAAAGAACAGCATACACTCCTGGTTTGCCATACCCGCGAGTCCTGACAAAATCACTATCAATTTCTCTGCGTTCAGTGCTGATGATTAAATCTCCACCATCAGGCATTGCATCCACTGCATTCGTTACAAGATTCATCAAGACCTGCTCTATCTGATTGGTATCCACCATTACAGGCAATACTTCATCTGCAAGCAATATTCTTAATTCGATATTTTCACTTATAAACCTCAACAGCAGTCTCTCTACTTTTCTTATAATTTCATTCAGGTCTGTCTGCCTGAGATGAACCGCCTGCTTTCTGCTGTATGCAAGCAGGCCCTGTGTCAGGCCAGCTGCTCTTTTTGCTGAAGCCTGTATCATATCCACATAAGCCCTTAATGGACTACCTTCTTCTATTGCATCCTGCAGGAACTCGCCGTAGCCTATAATCGCCGTGAGAATATTGTTGAATTCATGGGAGATTCCACCGGTCAGCGTGCCTATAACCTCCATCTTCTGGGCATGACGAAGCTGCTCCTCAAGGCTTTTGCGTTCGGTAATGTCCAGCAGAGTCCCTATAACAGCAGGACGCTCCTGATACATTATCCGTGAACCGTAAACCTCTAAATGGACAACATCTCCGTTCTTCTTCACACCTCTGAAACTGTAATGTATGGATTTGCTTTTTCCGGAAAGCCGCTTCTGTATGTTTTGCCTGACAATTGCCCTGTCCTCCGGCAGGGTCACGTCCTCAGGACCCTTCTTGTTTATCAGCTCCTTAACTTTATAGCCGAATATCTCAGCCATTCTCGGATTTACATACTTGAATACATTGTCCTGTATAAGATAAATACCGGCTAATGATTTTTCCGCCAGACTCCTGAACTTGTTCTCGGATTCTTTAAGCGCTTCCTCTGCCCGCTTATACTCTGTGACATCCCTGATGACTTCAATACCAGCTATTATCTTCCCTGCCGAATCCCTCAAAGGGGAAGAAGTCAGTTCAAAGTGCATTACCCCTTTATCAGTAGAGAAAGTTTTTTCAGCTTTATGAATCCCGCCGTCTTTAAAAGACATGACAACAGGACACCGCTTACAGACATTTTTCTTCCGCTGATATGCGGTATAACAATACTCACCTGTATGGTCTCCAACCCAGTCTTTCAGCACCTGATTCTGATATAGAATCTTGAAATTAGTATCCTGAATGCTGATACCGCTTCCTATGGCTGCAATAATCGCCTCTGACCTGTTTTTCTCTGCCCGGTGTTCTGCCTCGGATGCTTCAAGCTCGGCAACCCTCCGGCGAAGTTCCACCAGCTCTTCTATGAGCTGCTCTTTCGTCTTATCAGCATCTTTCATTTTTTTAAGACCTTGAAGGGGAAATCCCAAGGCTAACGCATTTTAAAACCCTGGCATGAAAGAATCAAGGGATTTATCTCCCTGCTATCTTCAGTTTTTTGGCACTGCGCAGTCTTTCATTCTCAAAGGCGAGCCTGAAGACTATGTAATACTTGTTGATATTGCTTACATACTGGACGGTTTCCTGTCCGATGAGCCTGAGGGCAGCTATCTCCACATTCCTGAACCACCGGTTGGGGTCAAGCCCCATCTCTTTAGCCAGTTTTCTTGCCTTTTTAATCTTTGTGGGTCCTGCATTGTATGCCGCAAGGGCAAAGCGGACCCTGTCCCTTTCCCGCATACCTGCATCGCTAAAATACCGGTCTCTAAGAAGTGCAAGATACTTGACGCCTGCATGAATGTTGTTTTCAAGAAGATGCACGTCTTTTATGCCGATTCTCTTGTCTCTGGCTGTAGCAGGCAGAACCTGCATGATCCCAACGGCACCTGTATGGCTCTTCTTATTATTGTCAAGTCCTGACTCCTGAAAAGCCTGAGCCATAATGAGTATCCAGTCAAATCCATATTGAGACGCATACTTCTGAAAAAGCTCTATATACCGGCGGTGCTTTTCAAGCTCCTCTGGCGTAACAGGGTTTTTTATCCACTTGTTGTCCTTAAAATATCGATTGAAATAGATGTTGCCAAGGAGTGTGCCCTTACGATGCCCCTTTATAAACTCGTTCAGACTGGCCTTAAGCTTGGGATTTTCTTTTCTTACCATCCATGCAATCCGCCCGCCTGTCCGCACTTTCAGGTGCTCATGCACCTTTAAGTTTTCAAAAACCCCTGACCAAATCCTTGCGATATGACTGTCAGATACGGTTATCTCAATTGCACCGGAGTTTACCATCTCGAGAATGTCCTCTGTCTCAAGGGTCTCATCCGCCTTTACGATCTCCACAGGTTTCAGGCCTTTCTGCGAAAGCTCATCATTTAAGGCAAGAAGACTTTCATAATAGCTGCTGCTTTCCCTCACGAATACCTTGCGGCCGGACAGGTCATCAAGGCTTTCAAGCCCCTGCACACTCTTGTTGGTTACAATCACCTCATCAACTCCGGTCAAGTAAGGCTCGGTGAAATCCACTTTCTTGAGTCTTTCAGGGGTAATTGTAAGTCCTGCGGCAGCGATATCACCCTGTCCTTCCACCAGTGCAGGTATAAGCATATCGCGGGAGACAGGAATAAAATCAAGAACGACCTTGAGGTCACGCCCCTTAATCTTCCTGTTTAAAAACTTTTCGTATTCTTTTAAAAGTGAGTATTCAAAACCGTAAAGCCTGCTGTTGGCGATGAAAAAGTTCGTCTTGTTGAAGGTCGTAAGAACCCGTATGTACCGCCTTTTCAGCAGACCGTCCAGGTCGTCAGTGTATTTTTTCTCAAGATGCGAAGCTAAAGGATGAAACAGCGCTGTTGGATCAATACCGGCCTTCTTCTCTTCCTTATTGGAATCGGCTTTCTGCCCTTCACCACAGGAGACAATTAAAGCAAAAGCAAGCACCAAAGTAAAAGCCTTTACCAGCCCATTTTGATGCCGCTTCATAATATTTACCCCCCTCCGGAGCACAACAGAACCAGATTTAAAGTATAATAACAACCTTATATTGACTGACTCAAGAGGTCAATAACCAGAATAAACATCACTTTCTGTTATAATAAAGTTTCGAAACTTCAATATTATATAGGTGCGAGGTCTGGATTATGGGACTGCTTAAAATAATCGAAAACTATTTTAAGCCGGAAGAAGGGAAAAACTTTATAGGAAAACTGGGCAGAAACGACCCGTGCTGGTGTGGAAGCGGGAAGAAATACAAGAAATGCCACCTGCCTGAAGACGAGAAAAAACAAAGGAAGAAATACACTATAAACTGTGGTCCGACTTGAGGGACTTCTTTCTGAGCTGAGTTTCAGCTCTAGCCATTGACCCTGTCCTGCCTTTAGTTTATCATAACCTTATGCTAAATCCTGAAAAACAGCTTGAAATCATAAAGAGAGGTTCGGCAGAGATAATCCTTGAAAAGGAGCTTCTTCAGAAGCTCGAAAGGTCTTACAAGGAGAACAAACCCCTTAAGGTCAAGGCAGGGTTTGACCCCACTGCACCGGACATCCACATCGGGCACACCGTGCTGCTTGAGAAGATGCGGCAATTTCAGGAACTCGGGCACGAAGTCATATTCCTCATAGGCGACTTCACCGGCATGATAGGCGACCCGAGCGGAAAAAGCGAAATGCGCCCCCCTCTTACAGAAGCCGAAGTCCTTGAAAACGCAAAAACATACAAAGAGCAGATATTCAAAGTCCTCTCGCCTGACAAAACACGCATAGTCTTTAACTCCGAGTGGATGAAAAAGATGACTCCGGAAGAGTTCATCAGGCTTACAAGCAGATACACAGTCGCAAGAATGCTCGAAAGGGAAGACTTCAAGCAGAGATTTTTAAATCAGAACCCTATCAGTATCCATGAGTTCATATACCCACTGATACAGGGCTATGATTCCGTAGTGCTCCAGGCTGATGTGGAACTCGGAGGTACAGACCAGAAGTTCAATCTTCTTGTGGGAAGAGAACTCCAGAAGGAGTACGGACAGGAGCCCCAGTGCCTTGTGCTTATGCCTCTTCTTGAAGGACTCGACGGCGTTAAGAAGATGTCCAAAAGCCTTGGAAACTATGTGGGTATTACAGAGCCGCCGAAAGAGATGTTCGGAAAGCTTATGTCCATAACAGACGACCTTATGTTCAGATACTACGAACTCTTAAGCCGTATATCGCTTGATGAACTCAATGCACTTAAAGAAGGGATTAAAAACGGCTCTATGCATCCGAAAAAGGCAAAAGAAGACCTTGCCATGGAGATAGTGGAAAGATATTGGGGCAGGGAAGAGGCACTTAAGGCTAAAGAGGAATTTGACCATATATTCAAACACAAAGGACTTCCTGAAGAAATTCCGGTGTTTGAACTTGAATGGGACGGTGAGGAGATGTGGATAGGAAGCATTATGAAGACCTCAGGGCTTACCTCAAGCACCGGCGAGGCTATGAGGCTTATAAAACAGGGTGGAGTAAGAGTGGATGACCAGAAACTTTCCAACCCTCAGACAAAACTCAAAAAGGGAAGCTATCTGCTCAGAGTAGGAAAGAGGAAATTCCTTAAGGTCGTGCCCAAAGACAATGATAAGCACAACTGAGATATTTCTGCGTCTTATAATCGGAGCGGTCTTCGGCGGGGCAATAGGCTTTGAGCGCCAGGTGCACGGAAGACCTGCAGGCTTCAGAACACATATGCTCGTCTGCGTCGCCTCCGTGCTCATCATGATAGTGTCGGAATACTTCTACTACCTGAGCTATTCAGACCCGTCTTTTATAAGGATTGACCCCGGCAGAATCGCTGCAGGCGCAATAACCGGTGTGGGTTTCTTAGGTGCAGGTGTAATTATAAAGACAGGAATCACAGTGCAGGGACTTACCACAGCGGCAAGCCTCTGGATGGTCTCAGCCATCGGGCTTTCCATCGGAAGCGGGCTGTATCTGGCTGGCACAGGAGCATTCGGTCTTACACTCTTTGCACTGATTATCCTTAGAGCACTCGAAAGAAAAATGACAGGGCTGACATACAGATCCTTCACAATTACTGCCAGAGAAGACCTTAAAGAAGAAGACATCATGTCCGTGCTGAATAAATACAGTCTGGAAGTCTACAACATAGACTATGAAAAAGACATTGTTAAAGAAGAGCTTACATACCGCATCACCGTCGCGTTCAAGACCCTGGTTCCGATAAGGGGGATACTTGATGAGCTTTCAGCCCTGACAGGAATAAGTAAAGTGGTCATAAAGAGTTAGTGTTGATGTCCGCCTTCGGAATGCCCGCCGGCTATTATATAGACTGCCTCCTCTGACGAGTCATTCTCAAAAAAACATTCGCTCTCGCCCTTGATATGAAAAGCAGTACCTTCCTTAAGAATGCCGTTGAAACAGCCTGAGACCTTTATGTCTCCTTTAAGGGAAGCCACAAGCTCTTCGTGTCCGCTTCCGGGCTTTATGAGTCTGCCCTTCTCCCCGGGCTTAAGAAAGCCGTAAATCATGTAGCAGGCATGGCTCTGGGTATCCTTAACACCAAGGACATACTCACCGCCTGATGCCTTCGCCTTTTCTCTTATGTCAAATGTCTTCATCTTCTGCCTCCAGCAGTTGCCATTCAGCATATCCTCTTTTTCTTTTGTTAACCTTCCTGCCCTTTAAGACGACTTTTTTGACCTTAGGATGGGTCTTTACAGCAGTATATGCCCGGAGGAGATTCGCAATCGTTGCCTCCTGAAATGTAAGCTCTGTGCCGTCCTGAAGAAATATCGTAGCCCTGAGGTGCACATGCCCTTCAGGAATCTCAACTATAACACCTTTTACATCCTCATTTCTTATATTCATTAAGATATCTTTTCAGTTCCTCCTTTTTAATCCTGCCCCGGAGTCTTCTGCCATCGCTGAATTCGATAACAGGTATCTCGAACCTGAATTTCTCATAAATCTCATCATCCTCGGTTATCTCTATTCTGTTGATTTTAAGATTGTACTGAAGCTTAAGTCCGTTAAGGAGTTCCTCTGCATGGTCGCAGAGCCAGCAGCCTTCTTTTGCATAAAAAGTAATCTCTATCATAAGTCAGGATTTACGCAACAAAAAGGGCACAAACCTTTGATTCTAACCGAACGCTATATTATATCAAAGGATCTGTGCCCCTTGGCACTCAGTAGCTTTTTCCGACACCGAGATCTATGCTCTTCTTCATAGTCTCGATTATTCTTGCCTCTGCCTCCTTCAGTGCCTGCTCTTTGTCATCAGGCACTTCGATTTCCCATGTGGTTTCATCCGCTCTGTTCATCTCTGTGAGTATAGCCCTGTGCAGGTTCTCTGTTGTGAAGTGGGGTATGCGGTCCTTCTTCGCCATCAGGCGCTCTTCCACCAACTTTAAATATTTTTCTCTGTATTCTGATACATCCAGCCTTGCCATATTTTCCCCCTTTTGCTAAAAAAACGGCTGATATTCCCTTACCGAATGAATGCCCTCTGATCCCCCCTTTTTTATGGAGTCAGAAGCCTCACAACGAAGCTTCTAATAATATCTTAGGGCAAAACAAGGGGGTTGTTAAGACCTTTTTAAAGCCCAGTTTATAATCTCCTCTACCATGGCTTCTATGGTAGCCTTCTTTGGCATGATATCCACTTTTAAGCCGGCTTTCTCTATGGTCTTGGCAGTAACAGGACCAATCGCCGCAATGGCAACTCCCTTTAAGAGTTCTTCTGCATCCTCGCCCATCATCTCCCTGAAATTTCTAAACGTAGCGCCGCTTGTGAACGTGGCAACTGTAATCCTGCCTTCTTTAAGAAATCTCTTTAGTCTTTTGCCTTTTGTCTCGGGCTTGACTGTTCTGTATGCTGTTGGCACATCTATCTCGCCGCCCAATGCCCTGACTGTCTCAGGGAACACCTCTCTTGCAACCTCAGCCCTCGGAAGAAGAAACCTCATCCCTTTAAGGCTGTCCGAGCCGGCAAGTTTCTTGAACGACTCTATAAGCCCCTCTGCCCTGAACTCATCAGGCACCATGTCAACTTTAATGCCGTATTTTCTTACCTCCAAAGCCGTCTTCTCACCCACTGCACAGACCTTAATGCCTTTCAGGTCTCTAATATCCTTATCCCGCTCAAAAAACCTTCTAAAGAAGTACTTAACCCCGTTTGCACTCGTAAATATCAGCCATGGCGGGGTTTCAGACCTTTTCTCCTCAAAACCACGGATATCGGTTATTATCCTGTCTGTTGCCTCATCCAGTTCATCCCAGCTTTCAGGCGGCACCACCTCGATTGTAGGGAACTCCACCACTTCAGCACCAAGTTCTTCAAGGACTTCAAACCCGCCTGAATGCTCTCTTGTCACAAGCACCCTTGTTCCGAAAAGCGGCTTGTCTTCATACCATCTCAGACTGTCCCTTAATCTCACGACATCGCCCACGACCATAACGGCAGGCGGCTTTATGTCCCTTTGCCTGACCTGAGAAGCAATGTCCTTGAGTGTGCCTGTAAGGGTGGTCTGCTCTGCCCTTGTGCCCCATCTGATTATGGCAACAGGTGTGTCAGGTGACCTTCCGTTTTCCATGAGTTTTTCTGTCAGAACATCAATATTTTTAACAGCCATGAGGAAGACCAGAGTGCCTATTCCTGTAGCAAGCTTTGACCAGTCTATTGAGGAGCCTTCCTTTGTAGCGTCTTCATATCCAGGGATAACGGCAAACGATGAAGAATAACGCCTGTGGGTAAGCGGGATTCCTGCATAGGCAGGTGCGGCAATCGAGGAGCTTACTCCAGGGACAACTTCAAACTCAATATTTTCTCTGGCAAGCACTTCTGCCTCTTCCCCGCCTCTGCCGAAGACAAAGGGGTCTCCGCCTTTAAGACGGCATACTACCTTGCCCTCTTTCGCTTTTTTGACGAGAATGTCGTTTATCTCCTCCTGACTCATGCTGTGGTGTCCGCCGCGCTTGCCTGCATAGATAAACTCCGCCTTGCGATTGATATAATTCAGGACCTGTGCATTGAGATGAAAATCATAGATTACAACATCCGCTTTCTTAAGGCACTTCAGACCTTTTATAGTCAGAAGCCCTATATCACCGGGACCGGCTCCGACAAGATATACTTTGCCCTTTGTCTTATCCATGAGAATTTAATTCTATCACAAAAGGAAAGCCGCCTGCCTTACCCGGCTGGAAGCAGGATATGACTGGAAACCGCCTCAAAAGAAAGGCCTCTGCAATCCCTTAACTGCAAGAACTGCAGGTGGATTTTGAACAGGATGTGCATGAGGATGTGCCTGCAAAGGGTTTTTCTACTCCGCTCATTCCAAAGACAGAGAACTTCTTTGTCACCTCTTTGGAATCGCACTTAGGGCACTTTACTTCCTGAGAGCCGAAGACCAGCTTCTCGAAGTCCTCACCGCAGGCATTGCACTTATACTCGAATATAGGCATAGTGTCGTATTGATTATAACATAACAGCCGAAAATAACGCTTTGAAAATGTAAGCCCTTGTCCTAAAATAACCCAATAAGTATATTATCTCATGTAAACGGTTGATTATCTTGAAGTCAAATGGTTACTATATAAGCCAATCAAAGGGGCGGTGTCCCTTTAATTATGGAGGTTTATCATGTTGGAAGCCATAGTATCCTTTTTCGTATCCACTGCATGGGCAATGGGTCCGGCTCCTGAAGGCGGTCAGGGCGGTGCCGGCGGGGCCTTCGCAGGACTGCTGCCGCTTATACTCATATTCGTAATATTCTACTTCCTGCTCATAAGACCCCAGCAGAAACGGGCAAAAGAACACAGACAGATGATAGAGTCCATTAAAAAAGGCGACAAGGTCATAACCTCAGGCGGTATATACGGGCTCGTAGACTCTGTGGGAGAGAAAACCGTAACGCTGAAAATTGCAGAAAACGTAAAGATAAAACTCGGGAAGGCATACATTGCAGCACTCAGGTCTACTGCGGACGAAGACTGATAAAATCCCTACGTTAGAAACAGTTCGCAACTATCAGAAGGCAAGGCTCTATATAGAGTTAGCCGATAAATATCTTGAATCCCTCGGCTACACCGAGCACGGCTTCAGACACTGCAATATCGTATCCAAAACCGCTTATAAGATTCTCTCGCAGCTTTCTTTCGACCAGAAAGAGGCAGAGCTTGCCGCAGTAGCCGGCTTCCTGCACGACATAGGCAACATGGTCGGAAGAAACCAGCACCACCGCACAGGCGCACTGCTTGCCAAGGAAATCCTCGAAGAACTCGGCTTCGACCTCAGGGATATCGGAAAGGTAATGGCAGCAATCATCATACACGATGAAGACGAGGGAGTAACTCCAGACCCTGTAGCCGCAGCCCTGCTCATAGCAGACAAGTCAGACGTCCACAGAAGCAGGGTAAGAAGCACATCAATGATTAAAGAGGACATACATGACAGAGTCAACTATGCAGCAACTGAATCAGAACTCACCGTAGAGCCGGAGAAAAAACTCATCACGCTTTCCCTCGTCATTGATACAAAAATATCTCAGGTAATTGAATATTTTGAGATATTTCTTTCAAGGATGACTGCATGCAGAAAAGCGGCAAAAGCCTTAGGGTGCGAATTTCAGCTCTATATAAACGACAGCAGAATGGCATAACTCCCCCACTTGCTGAAAAATCTGCATGTAATATAGTGGCAGGATTTACGGGATTTATCGAAAAGCCCGGCTCTGCTTCAGAAAGACTGTCTTTACTTGTTAAGGGAGGCGGTTTGGAGAACAGATAAATTTTATACCATGATTTGCTCCGGCAAGGTGCCAGAGACTAAGAAAGGCACATATGTCAAAAAAATATGCGGTTTATATTTTTCTCTTGTTTTTTATCATAGGGCTATTTTATATCGTTAACCCTGCTTTTTCTCAGTCCCCGACACCAGACTGCTACGGCACTCTTAAGGCATGGGAGGCAGACAAGGTTACTCCAGGACTGCAACAGTGGTGGAGCGAACATAAATGCTATTGCCCGAGTGCCTATTCCCAGCCCGTATGTGTCAAAAAAAGCACCACACCGTGGGGTGCCGCTCCTGTTACACCTTCAGGCAATTTAAGTCCTTCCCAGCAGTTTGCCGTTCAGGCATTTGGAAGCCTCATGCAGGGATTATTTCAGGGGCTGTTCGCTCCTTCGAATAATGCCTATCAGCAACAGATGATAAGACAGCAGGAAGAGGCAAGGAAGAAGGAAGAGGCGATGAAAAAACAGGCATTAGAGCGATGGAAGAGTCTCCAGAAAGAAGAGAAATCCAAGATGACACGACAGGAGGCTCAAAAAAGGCAGCGGGGGCAGGAATTGCTTGCAAAAATAGGCAGAATAGGCAGCGACGAACTAAGTGCCGAAGGTATGGGCAGCGGCAAACTTGAGCCATACAGGTGGGGAACCGCCAAGCCAGAGTTTAAACCCATAGGAACAGGCAGATATGACACATCAGGACTTTTATCGTGGCAGAGGTTTCTCTGTGCCGCATACTTTTCCACCTGGGCGCTTTCAGAGATGAAGAGTGGAAATCCTAAAGGGGCGACATTTCTGAACAGTCAGGCAAGCAAGGTAATCGCAGGAGACATGACTGATGTGGAGTGTAATTTTCCTGCACTGCCACAACCGCCTGAACCCCAAAAGACAGACATGAAGATGCAGAAAATGACCAGCCTCTTTGACAAGGTGCAGATAAAGGTAAAACACCTTCAGGAGATAGAAAACAAGCTCTACGAGGCAAGAAAGGCAAAACACGATGCAGAGATAAAACTGAAGGAAGCAGAAGAAAAAATCTCAGAAATAAAAAATCAGTCCCAGAATGCAAAATCACCTGAGGAGAAATCACAGTATGACGACCTTCTCAAGCAAGTCCTCGCCCTCCGAGACAATGCGAAAACCCAGCTTGATAAGGCAAGACAATCCGAAGAGGAATACCTTCAGATGAAAAAGAATGAAATAAACGAAATAAAAAAGATAGAACAAACGGTAAAGCGTGAGTTCGGAAAGGAATGAAGAAAGGAGACGGACAATGAGAGGTTTGAAAGTAATTGCAGTGGTTGCCTTAATTCTTCTGACAAGCTGTATGGCAGGGGACTTTAGAGTGTTTGGGATTGCTAACTTACAGCAAAAAAATTATGACGCAGCGATCTCAAATTTCAAAACGGCTGTTAATATGGACCCATCCGATGGAAATAATCATTTCTGGCTTGGAAGGGCGTATTATCTAAAGGGCGACTACAAGAACGCTGTCGTGCACCTTAAGAAGGCTACAGAACTCCAGCCGAATGACGTTTATAATCACTACTGGCTTGCTCAAGTTTATATGAAAACAGGGAAATGGCAGGAGGCGGTCAGCTCGCTTAAAAAAGCAATCCAGATAAAACCTACGAATAGTGACTATTTTAAAGGTTTGTCGTATTGCTACAATGAACTCCACCAGTACGACAATGCCATAACTGCTGCCAAAAGGGCGATAGAGTTAAAACCTGATAATGTCTCAGCCTACAACAACCTCGGATACGCGTATGCTAAAAACAAGCAGTATGATGAGGCGTTCAAAGCCTTCAAAAAGGCAATAGAATTAAATCCACAAAATGCCGTTCCTTACGGTAATTTCGGATTTTTTCTAGTTGAAAAAGGAAACTACGCAGAGGCTGCAGAACAATACAAAAAAGCGGTTTCACTGCAACCGAACAATCTGGCATATCTCTCAAGACTTGCCAGTGCATACTACATGCAGGGCAAATATGATGACGCCCTTGATACCATCAACAAAACAGTTGCCATATCTACTTTCACAGGGATTGGAACAAGGATTCAGATTGTCGCCGGATTCCCTGTTGTCACAGAAGTTTTTGAATCAAGGCCTGCAAAAAAGGCAGGCATACAGAAAGAGGACAGGATTATAAAGATTGACGGAAAATCCACAAAAGGCTTGGCTCTTGAAAAAGTAATCCAGAAACTAAGGGGTCAGGAGGGCGCAGAGGTTGTATTGACGATTAAACGGGAAGGGGTAAAGAAGCCCTTTGAAAAAACCCTCACAAGGGAAAAGATAATCCCTAAAGAAACAGCGCCAAACTTTGGGTATAGAAGCCTCATACAAAGGCACAGGGGAAGCCGGGAGGAAGCATTAAAAGACGCTGAACTGGCCTACTCTCTTAATTCATCCGATGACTGGGCAAGGCTTGCCCTTGGCGCATCCTACCTTGACAGGGGCAGGTATGAGGAATCTATCGAATTACTTTCACAGGTGAAAGACAGCACCTGGGCCCGTCTTCTTGAAGCCACTGCTCATGCAAAACAGGGCAATGTCAAAAAGGCGGTTGATATTTACTCATCCATTCCGGAAGAGAAACTGTCCCCGAAAGACGTGCCGTTATGGAGTGACAGGAACACTCTGCTTCAGGCTTTAAAGCCTTTTGTCGCCTCAAAAAAGGAAAATGCCAAGACCCTTCAGGCTCAAGGCAGGTATAAGGAAGCACTTGATGAGCTTGGCGACGCCTTAAAGGCTGCTGATGATACGGATTCAAAAGAGATATGCAGGGCGATGTCAGAAATAATAAGAAGAGACCCGCGGCTTTCCGAACTTCCTGAGGAAGCAAGAAAATACGTATTAAGGGGAGAGGTGCTGACAGAAGAGGGGAATTTTGAAGAGGCAGCGAAGGAATACCGGAAAGCCGTGCAGGCAGCCCCGTACATCGCAAAACTGCATCTCAACACCGCTATGGTCTATGGAGAGTTGAAAAAGTATCCCATGGCGATTCGCTACATGAAGACCTTTCTCCAGCTTGCACCTGAAGCGCCCAATGCCAGGGCTGCACAGGACCAGATATACAAATGGGAGCTTATGGTAGAGAAGGGAAAATAAAGGGACATGGTGAGAAAATTTATAACCAGCTTTACGTTTTGTATCATTTGCCTTTTCTGCTTTAGCAACTCGCAAGCACAGACAGCGGATATTGAAAGGGGAGCCTGGCTCCTTGGTGTGATATTCAAACTGGAAAGGATGAGGGATAACGCTGTAGCTGACGTTCAAAGATACGAAAGCGAAATACAGAAATGCGATAGCACTATCAGGAAATCTGAAAACTTCATAAGACTGGCTCAGCAAAAAGGCAATGCAGAGGTGGAGATGATTGCACGGGATGCATTAGCCAAGGCAAATGAAGCCAGGATGAAAAATGAAGGACTGAAGCGTGCGGCAGAACTCAGAAAAAAGAGGGCGGAAATAGCTATCGCAAACGTGCGCAACCTGCTCGCAAAGCAGCTATCGGTAAAATCTGAGATAAAATCGGTGGTAACCGGTTATTCCGGCGATGTCTATATTTTTTCAAGGAAACGGAATGAGACGACACCTTTAGGAGAAAACAGTGCGGGTTATCTTGAGCCGGGTGATGAGATATGGACGCTTGGGAAAAGCAGTGCTGAGATGCAATTCCTTGATGGCAGGGGCACTCTGAGGCTTGGAGAGTATTCCAGATTCAGGATGGAGGAAGATGACCACGGGGTGCAGACGATAAACATGCTTAAAGGCAAAATCTATGTTGCTGTTGACAAGCTTGATGAATATCGGAAGATGGTTGCAGAAAAACTCAAGGCATATAAAGAAGATGTTTCCACGGTGAAAGACGAGATAATCCGGAAAATAGTGGATGAATATGAGAAAAAAAAGGACCGCATAGAAAAGGTGCGAAGCGGAAGATATTACACCACAGGTCTTCTGGGGCCGCTGGGGTCAGCGCCTCTGATTCGCACTCCAACTGCAGTGTTTGGTGTCAGAGGCACAAAATTTCTGGTTTTTGAAGATGAAACAGTAGGGACAGAGTTAATCGTTCTTGAGGGAACGGTAGAAGTGAAAGCGATAAATGGACAAAAAGCCTTCCCTGTTGATACCGGGAACAAAATACGGGTAACAAACGACGGCGTCATCTCCAAACCGGAACATGTTGATTTATCAAAATTACAAAGATGGTGGGAGATGTGAAGGGTTCCTAGGATTAGCCACTTGCTGAAACAGTGCCTTTTAGTGCAAAATATCTAGAATTTAACTCAAAGACAAAAACTCGTTTACTGAAACACTCTTTATCTGTAACTGACTCGGAGGTTGAATGAAAAAGAAGATTCTCTGGAGGCTTATCCTAATAGGAGCCACTACACTGATTGCCTTTATATTCTTCCTGCCGAACACTCCTCTGTTCAAGTATATGCCTACCTGGTGGAAGAACAACATGCCCAACAAAGGCATAACCCTCGGGCTTGACCTTCAGGGAGGCATACACCTCGTCTTTGAGGTCGAAGGAGACAGGGCAGTAGAGATAACCACCGACAGAATGGTGCAGTCCATCAGAGAGGTAATCTCCAAAAAGAAACTCGAGGCAGAGATAAAAAGAGAAGGTTTGCTTATAACAGTCACTCCGCCTTCGCCGGAAATAGACTCACTGATAAAAGATAACTTTCCAACACTTACCCTTGTCAAAACAGGCGTGTATAAACTTTCAGATAAAGAAATCAACCGTATAAAGGACAATGCCGCTGATCAGGCACTTGAAACCATCCGCAACAGGATAGACCAGTTCGGAGTTGCAGAACCCACGATACACAGACAGGGGACAGACGAAATCGTGGTGCAGCTTCCCGGAGTCAAAGACCCGAAACGTGCAATAGACATCATAGGAAAGACCGCACAGCTTGAGTTCAAACTCGTTGACGACGTCTCACCTGTAGCCGCAGAGCTTCCAAGAGTCATATATCCCGGAGAGGAAGAACTCATACTCGAAAAATTCAAGGACAAGATTCCTCCGGAAGATGAAATACTGTTTCAGCGGCACGTTAACAGGGTAACAGGAGAGGTCACAAAAACCCCTATACTTCTCAAAAAAGAGACCCTGCTTACAGGCGAACTTCTGACCGAGGCAAAGGTCAGCATAGACACGAGGTTCAACGAACCTTATGTCTCGCTGAAATTCAACCCTACTGGTGCAAAGTTATTTGAAGAAATAACAGGAGCCAATGTTCAGAAAAGGCTGGCTATAATCCTTGACGGAAATGTCTATTCAGCACCTGTCATCAGGGAACGGATTTCCGGCGGAAGTGCACAGATAACAGGCAGCTTCTCCATGCAGGAGGCAAAAGACCTTGCAATAGTCCTCAGGGCAGGCGCACTTCCTGCACCAGTGAAGATGCTTCAGAACGTAACTGTCGGACCATCGCTCGGCAGGGACTCAATAGAGGCTGGAAAGACCGCAGGCATCATCGGCGCAGTGCTCGTGGTGGTCTTTATGGTGGTCTATTACAAGCTCGCCGGTCTTATAGCTGACTTTGCACTTGCCCTCAACATCCTGCTTCTGCTCGGAGCAATGGCCTCGCTTAATGCAACACTCACCCTGCCGGGCATAGCAGGAATAATACTCGCCATCGGTATGGCTGTGGACTCCAATGTCCTCATGTTCGAGAGAATGAGAGAGGAACTGAGGGCAGGCAAGACTCCAAGGGCAGCAGTGGATTCAGGCTACCACAAGGCGTTCTGGACGATATTCGACTCGCATGTAACCACGCTTATAACAGCAGCCGTGCTCTTTCAGTTCGGAACAGGTCCTATAAAAGGCTTTGCCGTAACCCTGAGCCTCGGCGTAGCCATAAACCTGTTTACAGCCCTCGTCGGCACAAAAACCATATTCGACCTGATAAACCAGCGGAAGGAGGTTAAGTCCTTAAGCATATGATAGAGCTTATTAAAAAAACGAATATAGACTTCATGGGCAAGCGGTTCTACGCATTCGCAATATCCGCAATACTCGCCGGAATAGGAATCATAGCCATAATTCAGGTGGCAAGAGGAAAGGCAAACCTGGGGATTGACTTTGCAGGCGGCACCGCAGTGCAGATAAAGTTTGCCGAACAGATTAAGCTCGATGCAGTAAGAGACGCGCTTGAAAAGGCAGGACTTAAGGAATTCGACCTCCAAGACCTGCCCACCGAAAACAAGATACTGATAAGAGTAAAGGAAAAGGAAGAGACATTAGGCGGGTTCTCAGAAAAGATAGTCTCTACCCTTACTGAAAAATTTGCAGATAAAAAACCGGTTGTGGACTCCACCACCGAGATAGGTCCGAAAGTAGGCAAGAAACTCAAAAGAGACGCCATTATAGCCATCATAGCAGCTACCATCGGATTGCTTATATACGTAGCCTTTAGATTCCAGTTCAGGTTCGGCGTAGGCGCAACAGTGGCTACATTCCATGACGTCCTGGCTGTCCTTGGAATATTCTACCTTACAGGCAAGGAGATAAACCTTATACTCGTAAGCGCCCTGCTGATGATTGCAGGTTACTCCCTGACCGACACTGTGGTGGTCTTCGACAGAATAAGAGAAAACCTCAGGGCAAGAACCAGAGCACCGATAAACACAATAATAAACAAGAGCATAAACGAAGTGCTTTCAAGAACGATAATCGTATCCCTGACAACACTGCTTGCAGCAGTAGCACTGTTCTTCTTCGGCGGGGAAGTGATACATGATTTCTCGCTTGCGATAATCTTAGGGGTCGTCATCGGAACTTACTCCTCGATATTCGTTGCAAGCCCTGTAGTTTTGCTCTGGAGCAGTAAAAAACCCCTTGCGAGGAAGGGGTTATAGACCCCTTTTTATTTTTATTGATATGCATCTGCCAATTCAGATAAAAACAGGAGCTATGCCTGCATATGCATAGAAAATGGTTTGTCCAGAGGACAAACGCAGAGTATGTTTCCTATCTTTCAAGGACAGCGTCCATATCGCCTCCGCTTGCACAGGTATTGATAAACCGTGGGATTAAAACCCCTGAAGATGTCTCAGTCTTTCTTACACAGACCGCAGAGACCATGTCTGACCCCTTCGGGATCGAAGGCATTGAAACAGCACTAAAAACAATACACGCTGCACGGGAAAGCCGCACCAAGGTGCTTGTCCACGGCGACTACGACGCCGACGGCTTAACAGCAACAGCCATAATGGTAGCGGCATTAAGACGGTTCGGCATCGAAACCCATTACTTCATACCCAACAGATTCGAGCATGGATACGGCTTTAATACTGTTGCAGTTAAAAAAGCAAAGGACATCGGAGCAGGGCTTATCATAACAGTTGACTGCGGTATATCCTCTGTGGAGGCTACAGAATATGCAAGGTCAGAAGGAATTGACGTAATAATAACCGACCATCACGAACCTGTCCTGCATCCTGAGACAAAACACCCTGTGTTGCCTAAAGCAGTGGCAGTCATAAACCCAAAACTTTCAGGCTCCAAAGGGGTCTCTGCCCTCTCCGGTGCTGGAGTTGCACTTAAACTGGCTCAGGCAATGTTTCAGAATCCATGTCATGAATTCTTCGACCTCGCAACCCTCGGAACACTCGCAGATGCAGTGCCTCTGATTGGAGAAAACCGCGTAATCGTAAAAGAAGGACTCAACCCTATAGAGGAAGGCATAAGAACAGGAATAAACGCCCTGAGGACAGTCTCAGGACTTAATGGAAGACCGATAAAAGCAGGGCTTCTGTCGTTTACGCTCGTGCCGAGAATTAATGCAGCAGGACGCATCTCAGACGCATCAGAAGTCGTTGACCTCTTGCTTACAACATCAGAAGACACTGCCGTGAGCATCGCTTCTTCACTTGATAGAAAAAACTCCGAAAGACAGAAGATAGAAGAGACCGTCTATAACGAGGCGCTTGAAAAACTGGAACAGAAAGATTACGAGCATGCCATCGTGCTTGCCGGAGAAGGCTGGCACGAAGGCGTAATCGGCATCGTTGCCTCCCGAATAGCTGAAAAATTCTACAGGCCTACGTTTATACTCAGCATAAAAAACGATATTGCAAAAGGTTCGGCAAGAAGCATCCCGGAATTCGATGTCTATGCCGGACTGGTAGAATGCCGTGACCTGCTGATATCCTTTGGCGGGCATACCCAGGCAGCAGGCCTTAAGCTGAACACATCTGCATTAGATGCTTTTGAAAAAAGGATCTCCTCTGTCGTCGCTGAAAGGGTAAAGGACTTTACCCCCTCACTTCAGATAGATGCAGACATCAGCCTTAGTGAGATAAACTTCAGACTGGTGCGGGAAATCGAGATGCTCGAGCCGTTCGGTCCTGGAAACTCAGAGCCTGTCTTCGGCTCAAAAAGCCTTGAGGTGATAGACCCGAGAATCGTCGGCAATAACCATCTGAAGATGAAACTCAGGTCACGCTCTCAGGTGATGAATGCCATCGGCTTTGACATGGGAGAACTCTACAATATAATCGAAAGCACCTCAGTAGTGGACGCAGCCTATACTGCAACTGTAAACGAATGGGAAGGCGGAAAATCCCTTCAGCTCAACCTGAAAGCCCTGAGACCGGCAAACCTTTAACCCCCGGAGAAAAATCGGTTTTTTGTTAAAATATGATATGATGATTTTCCTCTCATTTATTACTTTACTGCCGTTGTTTTTTTCCGCGCCACAGGTCGCAAACTGCTCTGACGCTGAACTCTACTTTCTTCAGGGGAAATGGGGCAAGGCAATAAAGGAGTACAAGGCAGTGGTGGAAGAAACTCCTACTGTAGAAACCCTGATAAGACTTGCCGATGCTTATTTCTACTCAGGCGACCTGAAAGCCGCAGAGGAAACATACGATAAAGCCCTTTTACTCAAGGAAAATCCAGACTCAATAATATCCCTTGCCATGATTAGAGCAATCAAGGACAAGTACGAGATTAAAAAACTCATTAACATGGCGGATACATACGGGGACAATTCCCGCCTCTGGAGAGCAACCGGCATTGCACACATGAAACACGGTGATGACGAAAAAGCCCTTTATTATCTTTACAAGGCAGTAGAAAAAGACCCTGAAGACTATATGTCATACTTCTTCCTCGGAATGATATACGAAGCCCATTTTCTCTTTGATGATGCAATAGTTGAATACAAGAAATCAGTCCAGATAAACCCGAACTACGCACAGGCACTGAACAATCTCGGCTATTGCTATAAGGAAAAGCATTACTACTCATACGCAATAGAAATGTATAAAAAAGCCATCGCCGTAGACCCTGAAAACGCCGGGTTTTACTATAATATCGGCAATGCCTATACACATAAACAGCTGGTAAAAGAGGCATACGAATCCTACAAGAGGGCTCTGGAACTTGAGCCTACTTTCGCCAAGGCACACTACAATATGGGCAGAACATATATAAAGATGGACAAGCTCGAAGAGGCTCTCGAGGAATTGAAATTATATCTGAAATACTGGACTCCTTCTGTATCCCCACTGGATGCACCGCCCCCTAAAGCGGTAAAATTACAGATAGAAGAACTCGAAGAGATAATAAGACAGCAGGAAGCCGATGAAGAATAAAATAATATACAAATACATCGTCTCAGGCATAGGCGTATTCATAGCCCTTGGTTTTATCTACGTTTATCTCCAGATGATGGTTCCCCTTGCACAGATAGACAATCCACTGGAGATAGAAATAAAGAAAGGCATGAGCTTCAAGCAGGCTGTAAACGAACTCTCAAAATACAGGCTGATAAATGACCCAAACGTTTTCATTGCACTCGGGAGGCTGACAGGACTGCATAAAAGGCTCACTCCTGGGTATTACTCTTTCTTGGGCACGCTGAGTCCGTGGGACGTATTCAAGGCTCTCAAAAACGCCCTTATAGTCCAGTGGGAGATTACTGTTGTAGAAGGCGATACCCTTGAAGACATAAAAGCCAAACTCGCCAAAAAAGGCATTATGTCCGAGGAGGACTTCATGCGGCTTTCTACAGACAAGAGCTTCCTTGCCAGCCTGAACATAGATGCACCCTCTCTGGAAGGTTATCTTTTCCCTGACACCTACCGGATACCCAAAGGCGCAACACCTGAGGATGTGCTGAGTATGATGGTGCACAGACTGAGGCAGAAATTCACTGTGGAAATGCTTGAAAGAATGCAGGAACTAGGTCTTGACGAAAGAAGCGTGCTCACGCTGGCATCCATTATCGAGAAGGAGGCTGTCATCGACAGGGAAAGACCTATAATCTCAGCTGTCTATCACAACAGGCTCAAGAGGGGAATGCCGCTTCAGGCAGACCCGACTGCAGTTTACGGTATAAAGCCTCTGAGCGCCGGCGTTACGAAAAAAGACATCAAACGCAAAACAGCATACAATACATATTTTATAAAAGGCTTGCCTCCCGGCCCTATTGCATCAGCCGGAATTAAATCCATAAAAGCAGCACTTTATCCTTCTGATGTGCCCTATCTTTACTTTGTCTCCAGAAATGATGGCACACATGCCTTTTCAGTCACATTCAAGGAGCATCTCAGGGCTATAAGAACATACAAGGCTACAAAAGCTGCAGCCAGAGCCAGGATTAAAGGTTAAATGACACCTAAAAGAAAAAAGACCAGAAAAATATACGTAGGTAATGTGCCGGTCGGCGGAGGCAGTCCTGTCTCCGTGCAGTCAATGACCAAGACCGACACGAGAAACATCAGTGCCACAGTAAGACAGATAAGGGCGCTTGAGCGCGCAGGATGTGAAATAATAAGACTTGCCGTCCCTGACATGGATGCTGCAAAAGCACTCGGAAAGATTAAAAAAGCAGTAAATATTCCTGTAGTGGCAGACATACATTTCAACTGGAGACTGGCTCTTGAAGCCATACGCCAGGGCGTAGACGGCTTGAGAATAAACCCCGGAAACATCGGTGCAAAATGGAAAATCAAAGAGGTCGTAGACGCACTGAAAGACAAAAATATCCCTGTGCGTGTAGGCGTAAATGCAGGCTCGCTTGAAAAGGACCTGCTAAGAAAATACAAGCATCCGACACCTGAAGCACTCGTTGAAAGCGCAATGAGACACATAGCCCTGCTTGAAGAGATGGACTACAGAAACATAAAAGTCTCTCTTAAGGCATCCGGTGTTATGGCCACTGTCTCTGCCTACAGGCTCTTTTCTGAAAAGTGCGATTATCCGCTTCATATAGGCATATCAGAGGCAGGACCCCAGTTTTCAGGCACTATAAAAAGCTCTGTAGGGCTGGGAGTGCTCTTGTGGGAAGGCATAGGCGATACCATAAGAGTATCGCTTACAGCGCCTCCTGTCAAGGAAGTGAGGGTTGCCTATGAAATACTGCGTTCGCTCGGACTGAGAAAAAGAGGCGTTGAGATAATCTCATGTCCTACCTGTGGAAGATGTCAGGTAAACCTGAAACAGCTTGTCTCGGACGCTGAGAAACGGCTTAAAGATATAGAGAAACCCCTGACTGTTGCAGTCATGGGATGCGCTGTAAACGGTCCGGGGGAGGCAAGAGAGGCTGACTTCGGAATCGCCGCAGGCAAAGGCATGGGAGTCATATTCAAAAAAGGAAAAATCGTGGGGAAGGCAAAAGAAAATAAACTCATAGACTCGCTGATGAAAGAAATAAAAGGAGCGTAAATGGAGATTATCAGGATACCGAGGATAATGCAGGAGACCAGCAAAAGGGCACTGCTAAGAGGAAGAACAATAGGATTCGTGCCGACAATGGGCGCACTTCATGAAGGGCACATGAGCCTTATAAGAGCCTGCCGGCAGGAAAACGACATCACTGTCGTCAGCATATTCGTCAACCCTACGCAGTTCGGACCGCACGAAGACTTTGAGAAATATCCAAGAGACCCGGAAGGCGATATAAATAAACTCACAGATGCCGGCGTGGATACACTCTATCTTCCGGATACAGCTTCCATGTATCCAGAGGGGTTTAGGACCTCTGTTGTAGTAAACGGACTGTCGGACAAACTCTGCGGCGCCTTCAGACCCGGTCACTTCAGCGGCGTGGCTACTGTAGTAACAAAATTATTAAATATCGTAATGCCCACAAGGGCATACTTCGGGCAGAAAGACTACCAGCAAAGCCTGATTATAAAAAGGCTTGTAAGTGACCTTAACATACCTGTGGAAATCGTCACATGCCCTACAGTGCGTGAGCATGACGGTCTTGCAATGAGTTCAAGAAACCAGTACCTCAACCCTGATGAAAGAAAAGCTGCAACAGCAATCTACAAATGCCTCAGTTCAGCTGCTGAAAAAATAAAATCAGGCGAAAAAAACGCAGTCCGGATTAAAGAGCTTATGAACGAAATCCTCAGCTCAGAACCACTCATAAAAGAAATACAATACGCCTCTGCTTATGACCCTGAAACCCTTGACGAACTGCAGAGAATAGACAGCAAGGTGCTTCTTGCAGTGGCAGTCAAGATAGGGCAGACAAGACTCATAGACAACATACTCCTTGAGGAGACAGGCTCATAACCTTTGAAAAGCCTTATGCTCCTTTGAGGAGTTTTTCGACTGTCGGGAACTGACTCATGTCTGTATGCGGAAGGAACATTGCAGACATATACTCATCCATGAAACCTCTTGAGACAGAAAGCTCCATATAAGTCATCTTTGAGGCAATGTCCTCTGCCTCTTTTCTCAGGTCTTCGGAAAGAAGACAGAGATATGCCCCTGCTACGGATGTATTGCCAAGGAAGGAAAACCTCTGTCTCGGCAGGTCAGGAAGCATCCCCAGTATTATGGCTTTTTCTACATCAAGATAATTACCAAAGCCGCCGGCTATGTAAACTTTCTCAATGGTATCCAAAGTAAAGCCTACTTCCTTAACCAGGAGGCTTACACCTGCATAAATTGCCGCCTTTGCCCTGAGGATGTTCTCTATGTCAACCTCGGTAAGTGCTATCTCAATATCCTCGTCTTTATAGAACACATACTCGAAGCCTTCCTCTCCTTCTTTCAGCCTCCATGTCTTCTTATCCCTATCCCTTACGAATCTTCCTTTCTGGTCTATAATACCTGTAAGGAACATCTCCGAGATGGCATCTATCATTCCTGAGCCGCATATCCCCATAGGCCTTGCATCACCTATTACCGTAATGTCCGGTTCGAGTGTTTCAGGGTTGATTCTTACTGCCTCTATTGCACCCTCGGTTGCCCTCATGCCGTGCCTTATACCGCTTCCCTCAAAACACGGACCTGCAGAGCATGCCGCAGTCATGAGCCACTCGTTATTGCCGAGGACTATCTCCCCATTCGTTCCGATGTCCATAAAAAGCGCAACTTCTGAACTGCGGTGCATCTTCGAGGCAAGGACACCTGAAACTATGTCACCACCGACATAGCTGGCAATACAAGGCAGTGTATAGACTGGTGACTGCGGATTGATGTTTATCTTTGCCGTGCCAGCCTTCCACATCGGAAACAAGTTCAGGGTAGGAATGTAAGGCTCTTCTCTTATGTATCTGGGATTAAGCCCCCAGAAAAGATGCGTCATTGTGGTATTGCCTGCAACTGTAGCAGACTCCACCGCCTCTTTTGCAATCCCATGTCTTTCGGTCATGGTCGCCAAAAGAGTGTTTATGTCCGAGACAACGAAACTCCTGAGCTCATTAAGTCCTCCGCCTTCTGTGGCATGCACAATCCTCGTTATGACATCATCACCGTATCTCATCTGGGAGTTATACGTTAAGCCTACATCTATGAGCCTGCCTTCCATTAAGTCAACAAGATATACAACGACCGTAGTCGTGCCTATATCAATCGCAATGCCGTACCTGGCACCGTCTTTTCTCGGAGATATGAATATAGCTTCAGGACCGTCTATATAGCCTAAGGTGACATCCCAGCCAGCCTGCCTCAGTGTGTCAGCCATGGAGGAGACGAACTTGTAAGAAAATCTCATATCCTTAATGCCAATGTCATCCAGTGCCCTTTTTAAACGCTCAAGGTCGCTGATATTGTCGCTTATGCTCGGAGGTGGAAGCTTGAGGTCAACGGTGTTGACAATAGGCTTGACCTCGACCTCAAAGGACTTAAGAAGCTCAAAAAGGTCTCTTGAGCGTGAAACAGCTATTTTGTCTCCTATAATAAGCCTTGAGCTTTCAGGTATCTCGACAAGTATGTCTCCCTGAGGAAAGCTCTGGCATGCAAGGACAAAACCGCTTTCCCTTTCCCTCAGGGTAAGTTTCCCTGTGGAGACTACATCCACCTTCCCCTCTATAATTTTTACTTTACACTTGCCGCAGGTGCCCTTCCCTCCGCATGAGGCAACAAGATATACCTCATGCCTCTTAAGGGCATTTAGTATGCTCTCGTTCGCCAGAACAGATATTACCTTGCCGGTTGTCAGTTTGATATCCATAATATTCAGATATTTTAACACGCAATCAGGAGTTTTTCAGTATTCATCCGATAAAACAGGACAGTTATCTGCTAATATATTCAAATCATGTCAGAGATAGTGAACTCTTCATTAAAGACGGCAGTTAAGGGCACCACCCTCGTGTTCTTAGGAACAGTAGCAAGCACTATCTTATGGTTTGCTACAAAAATCCTGATAGTCAGAAACACGACCAAGGAAGAACTCGGAATATACTCTCTTGCAATTGCCGTGGTGGGCATATTTTCACTTATAGCAGGCGCTGGACTTCAGAACGGGGTAACAAGATATATCTCTATATTCTTGGGTAAAAACAAAGAAAACGATGCAAAAGCAGTCTCAAAGGCTTCTATTCAAATAGCAACACTGGCAGGCATAACTGCTTCTTTACTGCTGTATATTTTCGCAGCTCCTATTGCGCAACACGTGTTTTATATGCCGGAGTTTACACTACCTTTAAAGGTCATTTCTATGTTTGTATTTTTCGAGGTTGTTTCCAAAGTGCTTATTGGAGTAATGAGAGGATACGGAATTATAAAACCGATGGTTTATTACATTAACATCGGACAACCTTTGTTCTTTCTTATATTTCTTATTGTCTGTTTCAGCATAAAGCTTCCTTTTATCAGTGTCCTTTATGCATTTGTGTTCTCGATGTTGCTTGTCATGATAAGCATTGGTACTTATGGGCACAAAAAGGTCGGATTCAGTCCGTTCGCCTTAAGAGGCGGAAAGTTCAAGATGGAACTACTCAGGTTTTCGGTTCCGCTTTTAGGTGTTGCTGTAATGGGCATAGTGTTTACAAGAACAGACACACTCATGCTCGGCAGGTACGCCACTGCTGAAGATGTTGGAGTCTACAACGTAAGCATCTCGCTTGTAAGACTCCTGACGTTTGTTCTGGGTGCAGCCGCATTTGTATTCATGCCGGTTGCAGGCGATATGTACGCGAAAAAACAGCTTCCTGAGTTGAAAAGGACATATCAGATATTGACTAAATGGGTATTTTCAGCAACCCTGCCGTTGTTTTTTGTCATGTTTTTCTTCCCTGAAATGATTATTACTTTTCTGTTTGGTGAACGATATATTGACTCTTCTATCCCCCTCCGCATACTGTCTCTGGGATTCATGGTATATGTATTCGTAGGCACCAACACCATGATGCTTACAGTGCTCGGAATGTCAAAGAAACTCATGAACGTCTCTATCTTCGGAACTGTCCTGAACATCCTGCTTAACTATATCCTTATAAAGCGGTTAGGGTTTGGAATAATAGGGGCTTCAGTGGCAACAGCAGCCTCTTATGCGACTGTCAGTTTCATAAATGCATACGTGCTTTACAGACACAGCAAAATACACCCTATTACTTTAGGGTATATCAAACCTATAATCGGCTCAGCCGTAATCGGGCTTATAATATATGGTGTTGTAAAGACCCTTCCGTTTTTTTATTTCTGGATGTTACCCTTGTATTTCATGTTGTTCTTAATCGGTTACTTTGTCTCATTGCTTCTTACCCGCAGTCTTGACCGGGAAGATATCGCCATGTTTGAAGCCATATCAGAGAAAACCGGACTCGAGATGAAATTTATAAGAAAACTCATATACAGGTTTGCCCATAACTGAGGCATCTGCTTAAAAAACCCTTTGTTTTTCTGCTAAAATAAACAAACAAAGACTTTGAAAGACTTAACATGATAGGAAAACACATTGTATGGCATGAAAGTCTGGTAAGCAGACGCGACCGGAATATAATGAACAAACACCGAAGCGGTGTGATATGGTTTACCGGGCTTCCATCGGCAGGCAAATCCACAATAGCCCACCACCTTGAAAAAGAACTCTTCGACCGTGGAATCAGGGCATATGTGCTTGATGGTGACAACATAAGACACGGACTGAACTCTAATCTGGGCTTCAGCCGTGAAGACAGAAGAGAAAACCTCCGCAGAATAGCAGAGCTTTCAAAACTGTTTGTTGATGCAGGTATCGTTGTGCTTGCGGCATTCGTCTCGCCATACAAGGAAGACAGACAATATGTAAGAGACATTGTCGGCGATGACAGCTTCTTTGAAGTATACGTAAAGTGTTCAGTAGAGGTCTGCGAAAAAAGAGACCCAAAAGGGCATTACAAAAAAGCCAAGGCAGGTATCATAAAGGAGTATACAGGAGTATCCGCACCATACGAGGAGCCGGAAAACCCTGATCTTGTAATTGACACTGAAGAGCTCAATGTAGAAGAATCCGTAAAAGCTGTTCTTGAGTTCCTCGATAAGAAAAAATTTATACTGCTCATGTAGGAGACACAGTCCCCTTTTTCACCTGAATTGTAAAAATGCAGGAGACCGAAAACTTGCTCGATGAACTGATAGCCACTGTAAAAGAAGCCGCAAAAGCAATCCTTGAGGTCTATAACTCTGATGACTTTGAAGTCTCTTACAAGTCTGACCAGTCCCCGCTTACGATTGCAGACAAACGCTCCCATGAAATCATAGAGACAACACTAAAAAAACTCACCCCTGACATACCTGTTCTTTCCGAAGAAGGCAAGACAATAGATTACAGCGAACGCAAAAAATGGAAAAGGTTTTATCTCATAGACCCGCTTGACGGAACAAAAGAGTTCATAAGCCGCAACGGAGAATTCACAATCAATATAGCTTTGATTCAGGACTCCGAGCCTGTCATAGGTGTAATCCATGTGCCGGTGCAGGCAGTGACATATTACGCTATGAAAGGACACGGCGCATACAAACAGGACAAAGACGGAAAGACCCAAAAGATAACCGTAAAAACTTCGGTTGACAAAGACGGTCTGGTTGTGGTGGCAAGCCGCTCGCACCCATCGCAGGAGGTGGAAGACTTCCTGAAAAAAATAAAAGTAAAAGACAGGGTCTCAAGGGGAAGTTCTCTGAAGTTCTGCATCGTTGCCGAGGGAAAGGCGGACATCTATCCAAGATTCAATCCTACATGGGAATGGGACACTGCCGCAGGAGACTGCATACTGAGAGAGGCAGGAGGTAAGGTGGTAGACCCAAAGGGAAAGATGTTAAGATATAATAAAGAATTCCTCAAGCATGAAAGTTTTGTAGCCCTCGGAAACACAGATATAACAGATATAAGGAATCTCTTAGGCTTATGAAGGTAAAAATTAATGGCAGGACGGTAAAGCTCCCTGATTTTCTGATAGTGGGTGCTGCCAGAAGCGGTACATCTTCCCTGTATTATTATTTAAAGCAACATCCTAAAATCTTTATGCCTGAAATAAAAGAACCAAATTTTTTTTCTTACAGAGAGGTTCCACCTTTTAAAAAAGTTGAATGTCCAATCATACGAGAGTTCAATGAATATATAGAGCTTTTTGAACCTGCAAAAGAGGACCAGATAATAGGAGAGGCTTCGGTCTCTTATCTTCGTTTTTACAACAAAACGATAGAAAACATAAAAAATTATATTCCAGAACCTCAAAACCTTAAAATAATCATAATTCTCAGAAACCCTATTGACAGAGTTTTCTCATCATACTGTTATAAGAGATATAAGTGTAAAGAATCTTTAGATCTGGAAGAGGCTATAAAGCCCGAAGTGATAAAAGAAAGGATAGCCGACAATTGGGGACCTGACTTCGACTATATTGAGTGGGGTTTTGTTTCCCAGGGTGTTAGAGCCTACTTGAACCATTTCCAGCATGTAAGGATTTACTTATACGAGAACCTTATAGCAGACCCATCAGGGCTCGTAAAGGACATATTCAGGTTTCTTGAGGTGGATGATTCGTTTACTCCTGATGTAAGTAAAAAACACAATCCTTCAGGAATTCCAAGAATCGAGGCCTTACAGAAATTTTTAAAAAAACCAAACTTTTTAAGCTCTATATTTCCTTTTATAAAACTGATTCCAGTGGAAAAAAGGGCAGAAATAGTAGAGAAAATAATGCGTAGAAATAGTAAAAAACTTCAAATGAAAGAAGACACAAGAGAGCATCTAAAAGAACTTTTCAAGGAAGAGATTTTAAGCCTCCAAGAGCTGATAGGTAAAGACCTGTCAGGCTGGCTTAAATAGAAGCCCCAAGCAGGAGTTCATCGGAGATCCCTTGAAAGTCAATATCGAAGGCAAAGAAGTAAAGCTCCCTGACTTTCTGATAGTCGGTGCCGCCAGAAGCGGCACGACAACCCTGTATGAATGTCTGAAACAACATCCCCGCATCTTTATGCCCGACTTAAAGGAACCCAATTTTTTTGCTTTCAGTGGAAAACCAACTTATTTTAAAGGTCCCAAGACAGAAATAATATGGGATATCAATGAGTATCTGAGACTCTTTGAACCAGCTACGGAAGGTCAACTTCTTGGAGAAGCTTCAACAGTCTACTTGAACCATTATGAGAAAACAATCATCAATATAAAAAGGCATATCCCCGGCTGGAAAGAGATAAAAATTATAATAATCCTCAGGAATCCTGTAGAGCGGGCTTTTTCGTTTTATTTATACCACAAACTTCTAAATGCAGAGCCATTAGAATTTGAAGACGCTATAGAACCGAAAGTGATAGATGAGCGAATAAAAAATAATTGGAACCCTGGATATGATTATATCGGATTTGGACTCTACTATAAACAAACCAAAGCCTATCTTGATACCTTCCCTCATGTTAAGGTCTGTTTATTTGAGGACCTTAAGATGGATGCTGTAGGCCTCATGAGAGATATCTTCAGATTTCTTGAAGTTGAGGACTCTTTTATTCCCTCTGTGAGGGTGTATAATCCCTCGGGTATTTTCAAATCTAAACTTTTTCAAAGATTCCTCAACACCCCCGGCCTTGTAAGCAGATTTTTCCCTCTAATAAAATTAATTCCTTTGGATAAAAGAATAGAGATAGTAGAGGCGATTAAATACAAAGTTCTAAAAAAACCTGAAATGAAAGAGGAAACAAAACAGTATCTTAAGAACCTTTACAGGGATGATATTCTCAAGCTTCAGGAACTGATAGGCAGAGACCTCTCACATTGGTTAAAATAGAGCCTATGGAAAAGACAGTTAAGGTTGGCATCATAGGGCTTGGTTACTGGGGACCAAATCTTTTAAGGAATTTCCAAGCAAACAGCCGTAGCGTTGTAAAGTACAGCTGTGACATCCTTGAAGAGAATATCCAGAAGGTGAAGGACAGCTACCCCTTTGTAACCTTTACCAAGGATTACCTTGATATCCTCAAAGATAAAGAGGTTGACCTGGTTTGCATTGCCACTCCACCTGAGACCCATTTCCAGCTGGCAAAAAACGCCCTCCGGTATGGAAAACATGTCCTAATAGAGAAGCCCATGACCACCAATACAAGAGAAGGGAAAAAATTGATAGAGCTTGCAGAGAAAGCAGGCAAGCTCCTGTTGGTAGACCACACCTTCGTCTTCAGCCCTCCTGTCAGAAAACTTAAGGAACTGATAGATGGAGGCGAACTCGGAGAGGTTCTTTATTTTGACTCAGAAAGGGTAAATCTCGGACTTCTTCAAAAGAATATTAATGTTATATGGGATTTAGCTCCTCACGACTTTTCAATGCTTATATACCTTTTCCCAAATCTAAAACCTGTTTCCCTAGTGGCAGTAGGCTCTAAACATGTCCATGCCAGACACGAGGACATGGCTCATATAATGCTCCGCTATGAAAATGACTTTGTCGCCCATATCCATGTAAGCTGGCTGTCCCCTGTTAAGATACGAAAGACTGTTATCAGCGGGAACAAAAAGATGGTCTGGTATGACGATGCCCATACCTCTGAAAAGATTAAAATTTACGACAAAGGCATTGATGTGGATTTGAGCAAGGAATCGCCCTTTTTCCCTACATATAGAAGCGGCGATATCTTGATTCCTAAGCTGGAAAATAGGGAGCCTCTTAGCATTGAGGTGGAGCACGTTGTGAACTGTGTTATGGGGATTGAAGAACCCTTGATGGATGGTTACGCAGGCTTAAAAATTGTCCGTCTTTTAGAAGCCTGTGACAAATCACTGAGGGCTAAGAAAGAGGTCCTTCTCAAAGACTGGCAAAGAAGGGAGAAACCATAGGGATGGGATGGATATTATTCAGGGGTCAAAGATATAAGGTAGAATCCAATAAAACTCCCATATCTCTAATAATTCCTGATTTCAACATAATCATAACAGACACGGTACTGGGTGAAGGTGTATCCATATGGAGCAATGTGAACATATACGGCGCTTTTATTGACAGAAATGCAAAGATTGCCTCCTTCGTTGAAATAAGAAAGGGTGTAGGAATAGGAGAGAATACCAAAGTAGAACCCTTTGTGTTTATACCTGAAGGGGTAAAAATTGGCAAATGTGTTTTTATAGGGCCTAATGTGTGCTTTACCAACGATAAATATCCAGAGGCATGTCTTCCTGACGGCTCACAGAAAAATGAGTACGAAATAATTCCAACCATTATTGAAGAGCGAGTAAGTATAGGGGCAGGAAGCGTTATTCTTTGCGGCATAACAATCGGGAAAGGTGCCCTGATAGGAGCAGGCTCTGTTGTTGCAGACTCTGTTCCTGAAAACGCTGTTGTCTATAGTTCAAAATCATATATAAGAAGGAGAAAATAGCAAAAGGATGGTTAAATTCTTAGACCTTAAAACCCAGCTTCCCTCCATCAAAGATGAAATCATGAAAAAATTTGAAGATATTATTGAAAACACTGCTTTCATATCAGGAAAACATACCAGGAATTTTGAAAGGGCCTTTGCAGAGTATCTCGGAGCAAAGCACTGTATAGGTCTAAACTCTGGAACCTCAGCATTAATTGTGGCACTTATGGCTATAGGGCTCAAAGCTGGAGATGAGGTCATAATCCCTGCAAACACCTTTATTGCCACTGCTGAGGCAGTGTCCATCCTTGGTGGAAGACCTGTACTCGTAGATATAGAGCCCCGCACCTACAATATAGATGTAGTCCGGCTGGAAGATGTTATAACTAAAAACACAAAGGCAATCATACCAGTGCATCTTTACGGACAATGCACTGATATGGACAGTATCTTAGAGATTGCTCAGAGGCATAATCTTTATGTGATAGAGGATGCTTGTCAGGCACATGGAGCCGAATATAAAGGGAAGAAGGCAGGGACTATCGGTCATATAGGATGTTTTAGTTTCTACCCAGGCAAGAATCTTGGGGCGTGGGGAGAGGCAGGTGCAGCGGTGACCAGTAATGACACGCTTGCTGAAAAGATGTTTAAAATCAGGAACCACGGAGGAACAAAAAAATATGAGCACGATGTAATAGGTGGAAATTTCAGAATGGAGGAGTTCCAGGGAGCTGTCCTCTCTGTGAAGTTGAGATACCTTGATGATTGGAACGAAGCAAGAAGAAGAAATGCCCAGCTTTACAGAGAACACCTCTCCGGCATAAAAGAGGTAAGCCTCCCGAAAGAGGCTCCCTACGGAAGGCATGTCTATCATTTATATGTGATAAGAGCAGAGAAGACGGATGAGCTACAGCAGTATCTTAGCTCCAAAGGGATAGACACACTTATACACTATCCAATACCTATCCATCTACAGAATGCCTATAAAAGTCTAGGTCATAAAATAGGGGATTTCCCTGTAACCGAGAAAGTTTCAAAAGAAATTCTGTCTCTTCCTATGTTTCCTGAACTTTCCCATGAAGAGATAGAGTACGTGTGTAAAAATATAAGGGATTTCTTCCGGGCATGACAGCCGAAAATCATTGAACAGACAGTGGATGTAGCCCAGCTAATAAGGAAAGACAGGGAGATATACAATCAGCTAAGATCAAAGGCGCATAAGGCCTTTGTCTCAGGCCAAGCAGAAAAGTCTTTGGATTACATATACATTGCCTCTACCCTCGCATGGTGCAGACACATAGGCCTTTGGTGTGACGATGCACTGGAAAAGATACTATCAGATGTGGCAAAGCTTATCAGGGACACGCAAGGGCCGGCTCCAGATAAGCGCATAAAAACCAACGACCGCCTTATAACTCATGTTTTAAGCACTATCCCAAAGGCAGGAGGGCATTTCACTGCTGCAATGCGTTTTATTCGTGCCATAAAAAGGGCTGGCTATAGTCAGAACATCGTTATAACCAACTGTAGCGTGCCCTCTAAAGAAGAATTTATCCCCGAAGATATAAAGAGTGACTGCCCGGTTGTAAGCCTGCCCTTTAACTCCTCTTATGTAAACAGAGTTAAACTCTTGAAGGAGAAACTTGAAGAGGGTACCAGCATAGTCATCCTGTACATCGACCCGAATGATGTGATAGCCGTTACAGCCCTCCTAGCTATGGAGAATAAACCGCGGACCCTTTTTTTCAATCATGCAGACCATGTCTTCTGGCTGGGCAAAGGCATTATTGATACACTCATTGAATGGAGAATTGAGGGGGCTGCATTCTCAAAACATTTAAGAGGCATTGACAGTTTGTATCTTGTCCCTCTTTCTACTGATATAAAACCCCAAAAGGGTTCCAAAGAAAATCTGGGAGTCCCTGCAGACTCCACCCTCTCCCTTTCCATAGGGGCTGATTACAAGGTCAAGGAAGACTCCTACTGGCATTACTTTGAGGCAATAAAAAAAGTTTTAAAAGACAATCCAACTCATTACCATATGTTAATCACCTATCCTTTATCCGGCAATGAGATTAAGGAATGCCTTGGAAGCGATGAGAGCATCAAAAAGAGGTTTATTGTTAGGGGCCCTGTCTCTGACCTTTCTTCATTCTATGGCACTGCGGATTTCCTTATAGAAACCTTTCCGATCATTGGTGGCACTGTTCGGCTAGAAGCAATGGCGTGCAAACTGCCTATAGTGGCCATTCACAATGAGAGGTTCCCGCTTCTATCAGACTCAGGGGTCTTTCCACCGGATTATCCTTTCATCGCATCTTCTAATGAAGATGTAATAAAATATAGCACTATGTTGATAAGAGACAGTAGTCTAAGGGAGAGATGGGGCGATTATCTTCATGCTCACTTCCAGAAAAATTTTAGTCCTGAAAGAGTGAAAAACCTCCTGGTCGAGCTTATAGACAACCCTTCGGCCAAAAACATAAAACCTGAAGACCTCGGTGATGCTCACTATGACTTAATGTATACCTACCAGTGGTTGTCTAAAGTCCATCTACCCCGGAGCCTCTTTATTCAATCAATCATAAAGCCCTCAGCCTTTACCATTAGGGAAAGGCTGAGGTTTTATCTGGATGCCGTGCAGAGTGGGAGGCTGAAATCCCTGGCAGAACTTCTGGGAGGGTTGTTCTTATCATTTACTGGATGGCGGGGAGCAAGACTGAAATTCATCCGTTCAAGGCTCGGAGGAGATTAAGGGATGGCTCGAGATGCCAATAGTCAGCATCATAATCGTAAACTGGAACGGTGAAGCGTTCCTCCGTGACTGCTTTCACTCACTTCAAGACCAGACTTATAAGGATTTTGAAGTGATATTTGTGGACAATGCATCCACTGATAATTCTGTCTCTGTTGTAAAAGAGCTTGTTTCATCCCTTGATTTTCCAATTAAGCTCATAGAGCTGTCTGAAAACACAGGCTTTACAGGCGGAAATATAGAGGGGCTCAAACACTGCTCTGGAAAATACATCGCCCTTCTGAACAATGACACCGTTGCAACAGACAGATGGCTTGAAGCCCTCGTCAGGGCAATGGATGTTCACCCGGAGGTAGGCATCTGTGCCTCTAAGCTCATTGTGGCTGGCACAGACATCATCGACAGCGCTGGAGACGGCTATGCCACTTTTGGGCGGGCGTTCAAGAGAGGGGAAGGACTTCCACATCATTTGTTCGATAAGGAAGAGTACGTATTTGGAGCCTGCGGGGGCGCAGCACTTTACCGGAAGCAGATGCTCGATGAGATAGGCTTTTTCGATGATGATTTATTCCTGTACTTTGAGGATTCGGATTTGAACTTCAGGGCGCAGCTAAGTGGTTGGAAATGTCTCTTTGTGCCTGAAGCCGTTGTCTATCACAGGGTTAGAGCAAGCGGGAAGAAAATAGGTCATTTATCGGCTTTTTATGGTGTCAGAAACGATAAGATTGTAAAGATAAAGAACGTGCCCCTTACAGTTATCCTCCGGCATTTTCCTTGTTTCATACTCAATGAACTTATATCTTTTGCCTATCATGTTCGCACAGGTCAGTTCAAAAGCTACCTCAAGGGTAACTATGAGTTCCTGAAGAATCTGCCCCATTATCTCAAAAAGAGAAAACAGGTCATGGAATTGAAGAAAGTTACATCAGGCTATATCAACAGCCTTCTCACCAGCGGTTTTACTGTTTACCTTGGAAAATATTTATATAAAATCAAGAACTGAAATGATGGGCAAAGTCTATATCCTCATCCTCAACTGGAATAACTGGAAAGACACAATAGAGTGCCTTGAAAGTGTGTTTGAAAATTCCTATCCTGACTATCAGGTCGTGGTTATTGACAATGCATCCACAGACGGCTCAGAAAAGAAAATAACAGAATGGGCCGAAGGAAAATTCAATCCTGACAACAAACCCATTCCATATATAAGATACGACAGAGAGACTGCAGAAAAAGGTGGACACCCTGAAAAAGAAAAAATCCTGTATCAGGAGCTAAAACCTGCTGTTCTCCATCCCCTTATCATCATACAAACAGGTGAAAACCTCGGATATGCAGGCGGAAACAACACCGGCTTAAGATACGCACTCAGCAAAGACGACTGTGATTACATCTGGCTCTTAAACAACGACACAGTGATAGACAAAAATGCCCTCACTGAAATGGTAAGGCTGGCAAAGACTGACGGAAAAACAGGCATGGTAGGGTCAAAGATATTTCACTACCATAACCCACAAGTCCTTCAGGCAGCAGGCGGAGGAAAACTCATCCCATGGATGGGCAATGCAGTTCACATAGGCACTAATGAAAAGAATACAGACCGCTGGAACAACCCTATGGATCTTGATTTTATCACCGGCGCAAGTTTGCTCGTGAAAAAGACATTGGTAGAGGATATCGGTCTTCTGGACCACAGGTACTTCATGTACTGGGAAGATGTAGACTGGAACACAAGGGCACGCAAAAAAGGATACAGAGCAGTCTACTGCCCAAAAAGCATAATATGGCATAAAGAAGGCGGAACCAGCGGGGGCATAACCCCTGAGTCAGACTACTACTGGAGCCGAAACGGACTTATGTTCACAAAAAAATTCTACCCCCAGTTCTTGCCTCTGGTGCTGCTTTCTTACTTCGCTAAATACACGCTCGTGCGAACACTCAAAAGACAGCCACACAACCTCAAGGCGTTCATAAAAGGAGTTGCCGACTTCTTTAAAGGCAGAACCGGCATGATATCGCCTCAGCACACAAAATAAATATTGTAAGAACATCATAAAAGCAGTTAAAATTATTCCAGCATATAACTTCACTTTTATGAAAATCCTTCATTTCATCTATGACCACATAAGCAACCCATGGGTTGGAGGCGGAGGTGCTGTCAGAACCTATGAAATATACAGACGGCTCTCCAAGAAACACCACATAACAGTCGTATGTGGGAAATACCCTGGCGCAAAAGACTACACAGAAGGCAGTCTTGAATTCCATTTCATCGGAACTGATAAAAACAACTATGCACTGAGCACCTTCTGTTATACAATCAAGGCTTTCGCATTCCTCCTGGGAGGAAAAGTCAAGGCAGACGTGATTGTAGAGGACTTTGCCCCGTACAACCCGATATTCTCTTTTCTCCGGAACAAACCCGTCATACTTCAGGTTCACCACAGGGAGGGGGTCAACCTGCTTAAGCGCTATTACTTATTCGGTCTTCCCTTTCTGATTATCGAAAAATTCTATCCGAGACTTTTTAAAAACCTCCTGTGCGTCTCAGAGGCCAGCAAGAAAAAGTTCGCCCTTAACACGGCAACAGTCATCCCTAACGGCATAGACAGTTCCCTGCTTGAAACAACCCCGACCGACGGAGATTACATTGCCTATGTCGGAAGACTCCACATCCATAACAAAGGACTCGACACCTTAATCGAAGCCATGACACTCAATAACCTCAATCTGTCAATCGCAGGCAAAGGAAAAGACGAACACAAGCTCAGGACACTTATAAACAACGCAGGTATAAGCCAAAGAGTAACTCTCAAGGGATACCTGAACGACAAAGACAAGATAAAATTCATCTCAGGAGCAAAATGTTTTGTCCTTCCCTCCAGATATGAAGGGCAAGGAATAGTAGTGCTCGAAGCTGCTGCTTGCGGCAAACCGGTTGTTGTAAGCGATATCCCAGAACTTTCTTTTGCAGTTCAGGAAGGCTTCGGCATATCATTTAAAACAGGAGATGCAACAGACCTTGCGGAAAAGCTAACATATCTCATAAATAACGAATCGCTGACAAAACATATGGGTGAAAAAGCAAGGCAGTATGCAAAAAACTGCACATGGGACAGTATTGCAGAGCAATATGAAAAGCTCCTGACAGATGTGGTGAAAGCAGGCCATGGATAGCAAAAAACTCTCTTATCTTTTAGTCTTCCTGATTCCGCTAATTGTATACTCCCCCACGCTTACCGGAACATTCTACTACGACGACAACGTTATATTCTTCGGTCATCAGGTAAAAGTCCTTGCAGACAATCCCTTCTCAGTGTTCAAAGGCGAAACCCACTACCTGCCCGGTGCACCAAGAAGCATCCACGTCTTCTCCCTTCTTATGATTTATAAGCTCTTTGGAACTTCACCCTTTCCGTATCACCTCTTCAACCTTCTTATTCATTGCTTAACCACGCTGTTCGTATTCATATTCCTTAAGAGGATAATACCTGAAAAAGACTCCTCTGAAAAAAAGGCTTTACCTGCCTTCATAGGTGCGCTTATCTTTGGCCTTCATCCCGTGCATCTTGAAAACATAACATTCGTTACACTCGGCGGGACAGACCTGTTCTATACCTTCTGGGCAATGCTAAGCCTTCTTTCCTATATATGGTTTAGAGATCAGAGTCTGAAAGGGACAAAAAACCTCATCTTGCTTGCTCTGTCGGTTTTTGCATTCCTTTTGTCGGTTATGAGTAAAGAGTCAGCCGTGGCATTCATCCTGATTTATCCAATGACAGAATTACTGCTTCGGAAAAAAGGCTTTCTCTGGGCATTACCTCATGCCGCTGTGCTTGTTGCATATAAATGGAATTTCATCTTCGGAACTGTGCCTTCGGCAGTAGGCAGAGTCGTCTCCCCAGACGGTAACTCCATGGGAGTCGAAGGAGTATTCAAAAGCATCGGGTTTTTTATGAAGTCCCTTGTATTCCCCTATCCGCACTCACCGCTTATAAAAGAGTTTCCATCTGAAACCATACTCTACCCGTTTGCAGTGCTTATCGGCATAATCATTATCTTAAGCGTCATTGCAAGGAAAAGACTGTTTGCATACTCAGCCCTGTGGTTTTTGATAATCTCTGTGCCCTACCTCTACGTGCCGCTTGCCACAGCAAACATTGCGATTACAGCAGAACGCTATATTTATGCCCCATCCATAGCCTTAAGCATATTCATAGCAGGGGCAATGACAGGTATCTTCAAAAAACCGAGGGCTGGAAGACTCATCCTGCCTTTATTCCTTCTGCTTCTGCTTGCCTACAGCGTCCTCGACGTTAGTTACTTCTTTAAGGTATGGCGCACAGAGAAGACGTTCTGGGAGCAAGTCATCAGGACAAATCCGGACTACGTCACCGGCTATATAAGTCTTGCCTCAATCGCAATGGATGAAAATAACTTTGAGAAAGCCCNGTATCTTCTTATGGAAGGACTAAGAAAACCNAAGGGAATGCCTGCTGAGTTTGCACAGGCAGCTTACAGTTTAGGCAATATCGCACTAAAATCAGGCAATAGAACACGTGCAGAAAGCTACTTTCTGCTTTCGCTTAAATACGCACCATATGAATTCTCATTTATACAGCTGGGGTTTCTGTATCTTGAAACAGGAAACCTCAATAGGGCAAAATGGGCATTCGAAAATGCCATGAGATTCCCCAGACAGAATATAAGAGCTGTCTACGGTCTTGCCAAAACCCTTAGCCTGCTTGGACAGAAGGAGAAGGCAAGACAATACGCAATGAGGGTTTATAAAAGCGCCCGGGATGAAAGACTCAGGGCGCTGGCAATGGAGATTATCAGGAACTCAAGATGAAAGTTCTAATACTTAACAGACGCGACATCAAAAACCCGCAGGGTGGAGGCGCAGAGGTATATACACATGAGGTGGCAAAAAGCCTTAAACAAAGCTATGAAAACGTGACAGTATTCTCATCAAGGTTCAAAGGCTCGCCACAAGAAGAAACAATAGACGGCATAAGATACATCAGAGCCGGTAACGAAGTAACAGTGCATATCCACGGCTTTCTCTACGCACTGAAACACAGAAAGGAGTTCGACCTGATAATAGACGAGTTCAACGGTGTGGGATTTTTCTGTTTTCTCCTGCCCCGCAGTGTAATCCTCATACACCAGCTTTATAGAGAATTCTGGTTCAGAGGGCTTGGCATCTTCGGAGTCATCCCCTACGTTGTTGAGCCGCTTTTGCTCAGATGCTACAGAAGGATGCCTGCAGTGACCGTCTCGGATTCAACAAAAGAAGACCTCAAAAGACTCGGTTTCAAGGATATCCATATAGTAATGAACGCACTCTGCAATCGTCCCATTGAGAGCGTGGCAGAGAAAGAACCACAGCCCACGCTGGTCTTCCTCGGAAGGTTCAAAGCCACAAAAAGACCGGAAGACGCAATCAAAATATTCAAACTCGTAAAGGCAAAAATCCCTGAAGCCCGCCTCTGGATGATAGGGAAAGGGCCTGACGAAGCTAAACTCAAGAAACTGGCAGAAGGGACAGAGGATATAACATTTCACGGCTGGCTCACTGAAGAGAGAAAGTTTGAACTCTTAAGGCGCGCCCATATACTCGTTGTCCCGAGTGTAAGAGAAGGCTTTGGAATCAACGTCATAGAGGCAGCCTCGCAGGGGACACCTGCTGTCGGCTACAACATTCACGGACTAAGAGACTCAATCAGAGACGGACTTACAGGATTGCTTGCAAACAGCCCAGAGGACGCTGCAGAAATAATCATAAGATTACTCAAAGACCCTGCACTTTACAACCAGATGGCATCCCAGTGCCTTGAATACTCAAGAGACTTCAACTGGCAGAAAAGAGCAGAAGAGTTCCGGCAGGTAATTAAAAAGATTCGAAACCAATAGAATATATAAAGCCACATACAGCGATGCTCGATACCCCACACGCCCTGCGTCATTACCCACAACATAACTGCCACTTCCCAAAACACACAGTGAAGATTTACCTTGAATTATCAACACTCTGATTTGTCGCTTATCCCTCTAAATATATGGCACTAATTTTGCATTTTTCTCGTGCGCAATTAAACAAAAAAATATTATTTTAATTATAAATTTAAAGCTTATTTTAATTATAAAACCAGAAATTCCTGCCAGGTGTAAGACTTAACCGGCAGGCAGATTACTGGCAGAGGCAGCTGTATGAAAAAAAGATTTATCCGCATCTTTGTTTGTGTTGTCGTCGTTGTGCACATAGCGATGGCATCGGTCTTTATCTCCCATGAAGTCTTCAATTTCACAAGCAGCAACAGTGCGCTGTATTTTCTGCACGGAAAGTTCGGTGGTATAGAGATAAAGCGCGACCTCCTAATTGAAGACGCACACAGGCTGATCTTCACACTCGATGCAAACTGTGTCTTTAACTGGTTGATGAAGGGGCTGGCTATTGCAAGACAAAAACCACTGCTGGAACTTACATGGAACACAAAAGAGGGCACAGGAGGCATCAAGCAGTTCAGAGCCGACGGGACAATGCTGGTGCTGTCTTTCTCAAGATCCAGGGACAGCGACGGCAGACCAAAAGGACTGTTCTTAGGTGGAGACCTTCCTTACGGCGATATCTCAAGGGCTGAAAGTCAGGACACAAGCGGCTTCGGCTACTACGACGGAGAAGACTGGTACCACATATGGTGCGCCTCAAACGAAGCGTTTAAGCTCTCAGGCAAAAAACGCACGGTTGTCCCTTCCACATGGAGATTCCTGAAAAGCAGAGTACTCAAAAATACAAAAGAAGAGGTAATCCTCGAAAGTGAACACGAGGTGGAATTAAACGGCAACAAAATAAATATGAAACGATTTGTCTCTTTTAAGGCCGGGGAGGATTATTTTCTTCTGAGGGTGAGATTTACCAATCTTGGCACCAAACCGATTACATACGGCTATGCATGGGGTGACGAGCCCTGGGTAGGTCATTACGGCGCATCCAAAGGAGATGTCGGCTGGTATGACGACGGCCTTATCCAGAACGAAATGCTGCTTTCACCTGTAAGACACAAGTACGCAGGCTACTGGGACTACGGAAACGAAGCCGCAGGCGAAGACCACAACTTCTCAGGCTATGCCAACTTCGTGGAATGGCTCTACCCTACTCCTTCGCTCGTATTCTTTTCAAATTCTATTGAGAACTGCTGTTCAGAGACAACTCCCCTGGCAAGCGAACAAAACAGGGTCATAAATATAGTCTGGCTCAATCAACTCCTGTTGCCCGGCGAAAGCAGAGACCACATCCTTGCCATAGGAATGGCAACAGTTGACCCAAAGACCGGAATGCCTAAAAAACCCAAAGTGTCCTTTGACTAAATACCCTATCTATTTCCCCCCACAATAACAAAGTAAAATCAACAACTCTTGCTACTTATACGAGTGAAAATACACTTGACAAGTGTGATAAAATCCCTAATACTAAAAATAAACGCATTTTGCTTTTTACAAAAACAACAAGAACAAAAAAAACAGCAAGGGTGACCTTGAAGGGCGGTAGCCTGTCTTGTTTCCTCAGATACAGCCATCGACAAAAAACAATTTCCAGCAAAAGCACAATTTCCACAGCCAAGGAGGAATAAGGTGAAAGTTTTAGTAACAGGCGGTTGCGGTTTCTTAGGCTCTCATGTCTGTGAATTCTACGCCCGTAAAGGCGATGAAGTTATTTCCTATGACAACATGACAAAACATGAACTGGAAAGAACAGGCTTTGCAGCAGAGGAGGCAAGAAACTACAACTGGGACTATCTCAAAAGTCTCGGCGTTAAAATGGTAAAGGCTGACGTAAGGAACCTCGAGCAACTGCTTGACCATTGTGAAGGTTGCGACTACATAGTTCACACCGCAGCACAGCCTGCCATGACAATAAGCTGGGAAGACCCTTTATTGGATGTTACAACGAACGTCATCGGAACCTTCAATGTCCTTGAAGCAGCAAGAAAACTGAAAATCCCGGTGGCATGCTGTGCGACAGTCCATGTGTACGGCAACAAGATTAACGAGACATTGAAAGAAGGGGACAAACGCTATATCAGGGAGCCAGAGGGCATAGATGAAAAACATCCCACGCTTGAAGGTACGCTTACCCCTCTTCACGCATCCAAAGCCGCAGGCGACATCTATGTTAAAACCTTTATAGACACCTATAAGCTTGAAGCCGCAAGCTTCAGGCTTACCGGCATATACGGGACAAGACAGTTCGGAGGCGAAGACCATGGATGGGTAGCCAACTTTTCAATCCGCAGTGTCTTGGGCTGGCCACTGACGATATTCGGAACCGGCAAACAGGTAAGAGATATCATCTATGCCACAGACGTATGCGAGGCATTCGACGCATTCTACAGAACAAGAAAGCCCGGGATATACAATATAGGCGGAGGCCCGGCAACCGCCATATCCCTTCTTGAGTGTATTGACATACTGGAGGAAATAAACGGTAAAAGGCCTGAAGTAAGGTTCGCACCGGACAGACACGGAGACCTCAGATACTTTATCTGCAATATTGACAAGGCAAAACAGCAACTTAACTGGACGCCTAAAATCATGCCGAGGGAGGGCATCGAAAAACTCATAGACTGGATTAAAGACAACAAGCACGTCCTTATAAAAGAAGAAAAATAAAAAAATAAAATGAAGGCGCTGATTTTAGCAGCAGGCAGAGGCAAACGCCTGGAAGATGTCCTTTTAAAAAGAAACAAATGCATGCTTAGGATAAACGGCAGACCTGTTATAGAACACAGCCTTGACTACGCAGCAAGCACCGATGTGGATGAAATAGTAATCGTCGTGGGTTACAGAGCAGAGGAAATCATAAACACCTACGGAAACAGGTATAAAAACAAAAACATCAAATACGTTGTCCAGCAGGAACAAAGAGGGCTTGTGCATGCAATCGAATGTGCACAGGAAATGCTTGACGGAGACGACTTTCTCCTCCTGCTTGGCGACGAGATTATGGTAAACCCCAGACACCAAGAACTCATAGACGAATTCAGGAATAGTCGTCCTTTTGCAATCTGTGGTGTGCTGAAGGTCGAAAACAGAAATCTTATTAAAAGGACATACAGCATACTCCAGAACGAAAGCAATGTAATCTACAGACTCATCGAAAAGCCGAGGAATCCGCTGAACCACTTCATGGGCACAGGAGACTGCGTGTTCAGAAACGAAATACTCTCTTACATAGAATATACCCCAATCCACCACGAGCGTAAGGAAAAGGAATTGCCTGACCTCATCCAGTGTGCAATAGACGACGGCAATATAGTCAAATCGTTTCTTATCTGCGACAAATACACGAACATAAACACCCCGGAAGACATCGAGATCGCAAAGAGTTTCTTTGAATGAGGGTTGCTGTCGTATCTGACTACCTGCCCGGATATCATAAAATCTGGAGCGGGGCTGAGCTTATTGCAGTGACCCTTTCCGAAATGCTGCAAAGCAAGCAGTGCGAAGTATTCTTCCTTACTACACCGTTTGACTCCTACGCACAGAACACCTCCAACAACGTATATCCTGTAAGAACACCGCTTAAAGGACTCGGGACTTTATCAAGAAATTTCCCAGTGGACATAGGGGCAATAAGCGACATATACAAGAAGCTAAAGAAGAAAAATCCCGACATTGTCCACATCAATGCCAAGTACCTATTTTTGCCGACGATTATCGCCTGCCTGAGTCTGAAAATACCAGCTGTCTTTACAGTGCCTGATTATTTTATCTTCTGCCCAACGAGTTTTATCCGGAGAGTCGACGGAAGCAACTGCACAAGCTACCACGGAAAAGACTGTTACAGATGCCTGCCTGTTTTAAGCAAAAGCTCTCTAAAAAACATGTCCAGATTCGTACCGGAATCTCTTATAAAAAGCTTGTTAGCCTTGAGGGCAAAGGAATTCGATTATTTCATTAAAAAAGTTTCCGCGTATGTAGTCCTTTCTAATCTTTCCAAGAAAAGACTTACAGACTACGGCATACCAGAAGAGAAGGTAAAGCTCATCTATCATTACAAGCTGGCAACTCCCCGGGAGACAAAAGAGACCATCCTAAGTCCTTCAGCCGTCTTTGTCGGCTGGCTGTCAGAGGAAAACGGCACTGACATACTGATAAAGGCATTCGCCCTTGCATTAAAAGAAATAAAGAACGCCCGGCTCTACCTCGTGGGGACAGGAAAAAATGATTTTATGGAAAAAATCAGAAAAGAAATAGTGGCTTTGAATATCGCCGACAACGTCGTGTTCCTCGGAAAGAAGGATAATCCGGAAGCCCTCTCGATAATCTCAAAATGCGATGTGGTAGTCGTTCCTCATCAGTGGCCCAAGGAATTCGGTCCTATCATATTAATCGAAGCACTGGCTCTTGGAAAGCCTGTCATCACAAGCAAGATAGGCGCGACTGACGAATTCGTAAAAGACGGAGACAATGGATTTCTGGTCGAGGGCTACAAAAACCCCGAGGCATTCGCCAAGCGGCTTGCAAGAGTACTGAGTAATCCGGAGACAGCAAAAGCGATGGGGAGAAAAGCCAGGGAATCAACGAGATTGCTGTTTGGAGACTCCCAAGCAGCAGACCTGATAGAACTGTACAATTCATTGACAAACGGAGGAAAATCCTAAATGGATATCATTAAAGTCAAGACACGGCTCAGGCGTATAAGGTACATGTTGAGAGAAAGGGGGCTTAAATACACATGGAATTACCTGTTCTTAGCCGCTACATACAACAATGACTTTATCAGGGATATCCTTTTGACAAAATTTTACCCTCATTTTGTCTTCTACCCCCGCTACATCGAGGTCGAGATCACTACACGGTGCAATCTGAAATGCGCCATGTGCGAACATACCTACTGGAATGAAAAAGCCATAGACATGACATTTGAACAATTCAAAAGGGTAGTCGATCAATTTCCCAAGCTGTCGTGGATCGGGACTACGGGTATCGGTTCAAGTTTTCTGAACAAGGACTATCTAAAGATGCTCGAATACGCAAAGTCAAAATCCATATATATAGAACTCTTTGACCCATTCCACATGCTGAATGAAAACCTGATAAACATTATCGTAAAAGATGCTTTGATAGACAGGCTAATCTGCTCCATTGACGGAGCTACAAAAGAGACCTACGAGAAAATAAGGGTAGGAGCTAAGTTTGACAGGGTAATAGATAATATCAGGAACATGGTAGAAACCAAAAGGAAGTACAAAATTTCATTTCCTGAGCTTTCATTCCATTACATAATATCGCGGGATAATTACTTTGAGGTGCCCCAGTTTGTAGAGCTTGTCCACCATATCACAGGCAAAGACAATATAGGGATTATGTTTTCCCACCTGCTGCACAGTTTTGATGAGATAAAACACATGGTCTTTGAAATACCAAAAGACATCAGGGAAGAAACCATAAGAAAGGCAAAAAAATACGGCATCAAACTCACATGGGGGAAAAACGCCAGGGAAAAAAAACAACCAATTCATAAATGCACAGAATGGACCATGCCATTTATATTTGCCGATGGCACGGTAATACCCTGCTGTGCAGGGAATGAAGCAAACAGAAGGGACTACCAAATCAAATACAGAATGGGAAATATCTTCGAGGAGCCTTTCGAAAAAATCTGGAATGGAAAGATTAAAAAATTAAGGGATGCCATACACGAGGGTAAATGTCCTCCTCCATGCGTTGACTGCCCTGGCTATGAGATTCCGAAAACTCAAGCCATATAAGAATATCGAGAATGGAAAAAGATGCAAAAATCTACGTTGCAGGACACAGAGGGCTGGTAGGGTCAGCCATCGTTAGAAAACTCAAAGAACAAGGCTATAAAAATATAATCACAAAAAGCAGGCAGGAACTCGATTTAACACAGCAGGGGAAAGTCTTCGAATTCTTTCAAAAAGAGAAACCACAATATGTTATTCTGGCGGCGGCAAAGGTCGGCGGAATTCACGCAAACAGCACTTATCCGGCACAGTTCATATACGAAAACCTTGCTATCCAGACTAACGTAATTCATGCTGCCTATCTGTATGGGACAGAGAAATTGCTGTTCTTTGGAAGCGCATGTAGTTACCCCCGTGAATGCCCTCAGCCCATGAAAGAGGAGTATCTGCTGTCAGGCGCATTGGAGCCCACGAACGAGCCTTATGCAGTCGCCAAGATTGCCGGAATAAAAATGTGCGAGGCTTATAACCGGCAGTACGGCACAAATTTTATATGCGCTGTACCGACTAACGTCTATGGCCCAAATGACAATTTCGACCCGGAAAATTCCCATGTTATTCCAGCCTTAATTAGAAAATTCCACGAATCCAAGACAAAAAGGCAAAAGGATGTAAAAATCTGGGGGTCGGGAACTCCGCTGAGGGAATTCCTCTACGTAGACGACCTTGCAGACGCTTGCCTTTTTCTCATGCATCAGTACAATGAATCAGGAATTATAAATGTCGGAACAGGCAAGAGCATGTCAATAAAAGAACTTGCTTCTATCATAAAAGAGGTAACTGGATATGACGGCGGTATCGTCTTTGAGACATCCAAGCCTGACGGCGCCCCTAAAAAAGAACTTGATGTATCCCGGCTTAAAAGCATGGGCTGGCAGGCAAAGACACCATTGGCAGAGGGCATAAGCAAAACATACGAGTGGTACAGAACGAACTTTGGAGAACACGAAAGCAGATGAAAACATTTGATACCGCATTCATAGAAAGACTCTACCGCTCGATGTACCTTATCCGCAGAGTAGAGGAGGAGATTGCACGTATCTATCCCACAGACAAAATCAAAAGCCCTGTACACTTATCGATTGGACAGGAAGCTGTTTCCGTAGGAATATGCGAGGCATTAAGAGACGGTGACGTAGTTTTTGGCACTTACAGAGGACATGCCATGTATCTTGCCAAGGGAGGAGATTTAAAGAAGATGATTGCCGAGCTCTACGGCAAAATTACCGGATGTGCAAGAGGCAAAGGCGGCTCGATGCATTTGATTGATACAGAAAAAGGTGTAATGGGGACTTCTGCAATCGTCGGGACAACAATACCCATCTCTGTAGGATATGCCTATGGATTGAAATACAATGGGTCAGACTCCGTAGTCGTCAGCTTCTTCGGAGACGGAGCCATAGATGAGGGAGCATTCCACGAAAGCCTGAATTTCGCCGCACTTAAAAAACTACCTGTGCTCTTTGTCTGCGAAAACAATTTTTATGCAATACATTCTCACCATTTGAGCAGGCATCATTCCGACAATATCTGCGAAAGAGCGGCTTCATACGGAATGCCTGCCGAAAAAATCGAGGACGGAGATATATTTAGAATCTACGAATCCGCAGGCAAGCACATTGAAGCCATAAGGCAGGGTAAAGGTCCTGTATTTCTTGAGTGCATTACCTGCCGGTGGAAAGAACACGTCGGTCCTAATGATGACTTCCACCTTGGATACAGAAGCGAAAAGGAAGTCGCCTGCTGGAAAGAAAAAGACCAGCTAACACGGCTGAGAAATCTCCTCAGCTCCAACAATGTAAGTGTCATTGAAAATGAAGTCGAACAGGAGATTAAAGACGCTTTTGAATTTGCAGAGAAAAGCCCCTTTCCAGAAGGCGTAGTACTTTACGAAGACGTTTTTAAGGAATCATGAACACACAACGTCTGCTTAGCTATCCGGAAGCCATACGCGAGGCTCTCAACCAGGAGATGGAACGAGACCCGTCTGTGATTGTATTCGGCTTGGGGGTAGACGACCCAAAGGCAATACTCGGCACTACAAAAGGATTGGTCGAGAGGTTTGGACCCCACCGGGTCTTTGACACTCCGCTTTCAGAAGACAGCATGACAGGTGTAGCCATAGGTGCTGCGCTTGCCGGACTCCGGCCTGTTCACGTGCATATACGTATGGACTTCATGCTCCTTGCTATGAACCAGATTATCAATATGGCAGCCAAGATGCGATATATGTTTGGCGGCGGTGATATCTATGTTCCACTTGTAATACGTACACTGATAGGCAAAAGCTGGGGACAGGGGCCTCAACATTCACAGAGCCTTTATCCTCTGCTGATGAATATCCCAGGGCTTAAAATAGTAGCGCCTTCAACGCCATATGATGCAAAAGGATGCATGATTCAGAGCATCAGGGATGACAACCCAGTCGTATTTATAGAACACAGACTCCTCTATTACCAGAAAGGACATGTGCCTGAAGAAACCTACACCAGAGCATTTGGCAAAGCACGACTTCTTGCCGAAGGCAGTGACATTACACTCGTGGGAATCTCGCAGATGGCAGTCGAATGTCTAAGGGCAAAACGCTATCTTGAAGAAGCAGGCATATCTGCCGAGGTGATAGACCCTGTTTCACTCAGCCCACTGGATATCGACACAATTGCATCGTCGGTCTCAAAGACAGGAAGACTCATCGTCGTGGACAATGCATGGATGGTATGCGGTGCCGGAGCAGAAATAATCACACAGCTTATAGAGAGAAATATAAATATGCAGGTGCACCGTATGGGCTTTGCGTTTGTCACCTGCCCTACAACCCCAACACTTGAAGAGCATTTCTACCCGAATGCAAAGAAAATCGCCTCAAGGGCATACGAAATGCTCTATCCTGATAGAAAACCTTGGACACCAAAGACTGAACTTCAGTTAGAGGAAATAGAATTCAAGGGACCATTTTAGACAACTATAGGAGGACTCAGCGTAATGAAAATTCTGATTACAGGAATAACAGGTTTCGTTGGAAGTCATCTTGCAGAATACATACTCAGCCTGAACGAGGGACACGAGATATACGGGCTTTGCAGATGGCGCAGTCCAAAAGACAATCTGGCAAAAATCTACAATAAGATAAAGACTGTTGAGGCTGACCTCTGCGACCTTGGCGCACTAATACGTCATCTTAAAACTATCAAACCAGATGTTATCTTCCATCTGGCGGCACAAAGCTACGTGCTGACAAGCTTTAACTCTCCGGCACAAACTATATGGGTAAATGTAATCGGGACAACAAACCTCCTTGAAGCAGTGAGAATTACAGAAATAGACCCAGTCATTCATATATGCTCCTCCTCAGAGGTCTATGGACAGGTTAACGAAGAGGACATACCTATTAAGGAGACATGTCCTCTAAGACCCGCATCACCTTATGCCGTAAGCAAGGTCGGTGAAGACATGGTTGCATATCAGTACTGGCTTTCATACGGAATCCGGACTATACGGACAAGAATGTTCACGCATACAGGTCCAAGAAGAGGAGATGTCTTTGCCCTATCGTCCTTTGCAAAACAGATAGCAGCAGCAGAACTCGACCTCAAAGAGCCTGTTATTTACGTAGGAAACCTGAAATCCGTAAGAACTATATGCGATGTAAGAGATGCGGTAAGGGCATACTGGATTTTAGTAAATAAATGTAAAAGCGGTGAGGTGTATAACATCGGGGGGAATATAACACTGACTATCGGCGAGGCACTGGAAAAACTCCTGTCGTTTTCCAAAAAGAAATGCGAAGTAAAAGTAGACCCAAAACTCATCAGGCCCTCAGATGTAACACTACAGATACCATCCACTGAAAAATTCAGAAATGAAACAGGATGGGAGCCCCAAATCCCTCTGGAAAAAACCCTCGAAGATTTACTCGATTACTGGAGAGAAGAGCTTTCACGCTGCCCGTGGAAGGCGTTAACAGTAACAAAATAGCAACAGGAGACCTTATGTATAAAGGGAAAAAAGTACTGGTCACGGGCGGGACAGGCCTCATAGGCATACCGCTTGTGGAAATGTTGATTGAGCAGGGAGCAGACGTAACAATCGCCTCTCTGGATGACCCTTCAAGGGCACATCCTAAAGCAAAGTTTCACAGGGTCAACCTCATGAATTTTGACAACTGCGTCAAGGTCTGCACAGGAATGGACTTCGTCTTCCACCTTGCTGGCATTAAAGGCTCTCCTGCAATGACCGCAAAAAAACCGGCAAGCTTCTTCGTCCCTACAATCACATTCAACACAAATATGATGGAAGCAGCCAGACAGTGCGGCGCGAAAAGATACCTCTTTACCAGCACGATAGGAGTTTATGGACCTGCCGAAGTCTTCCGCGAGGATGACGTCTGGAAGACATTTCCATCGGAAAACGACAAGTTCGCCGGCTGGGCAAAGAGAATGGGAGAACTACAGGCAGAGGCATATAAGATAGAGTATGGCTGGAATGATATTGTCATCGTCAGACCTGCAAACGTCTATGGTCCATACGACAATTTCGACCCTAACAATGCAATGGTTATCCCCTCACTTATTAAGCGGGCACTGGATGGTGAAAATCCCCTTGTTGTATGGGGAGACGGTTCACCGGTAAGAGACTTCATCCACGCACGGGATGTGGCAAGAGGGATGCTCCTTGCGCTTCAGAAGGCACCAGGGCAGATTATAAACCTTGGAAGCGGCACAGGTAGTAGTATCAGAGAAATCGTGGACATCATAATCAATAACATGGAAAACAAGCCTGAAGTAATCTGGGACACCTCCAAACCCTCAGGGGATAAAAAAAGACTGATGGATATATCACGCGCCAAGGCCATTGGGTTTAAACCAACAATCTCGCTCGAAGAAGGAATAAAAGAAGTAATGCAGTGGTATCAAGAAAACAAACACAGAATCAGCAAAAGATACAACGTATTTACAGAAAGTAAATTTATATAACCTGAGGTCAGTCATAATTGAGGATACTTGTTACCGGAACTCGTAGTGGTCTTGGCAAATACGTTCATGAAAACCTCGGCGGGCTTGCCTTAACACGGCATACGCCTGCTGAGGAAAGAAAAAAAATCAAAAACAGCATTGTGGATGTCATAATCCACTGCGCATTTAACTCCCGCAGGGGGGTTAACTCCGACAATCTTTACCAGTACATACAGGACAACGTAAACCTTACAGAAGAGTTGGTTTCCATCCCTCACAAAAAATTTATATTCATTTCTTCGATTGATGTGTATCCCAAGAGAAAGGGCAACCACTCAGAAGACGAAATCATTGACATAGACTCCCTGAACGGAATATACGGTATCACGAAGCTCATGTCGGAATCCATAATAAAAAATCAGTGCAGAAACTATCTTATCCTGAGGGCTTCAGCCCTTCTGGGGAAATACTCAAGAAAGAACAGCCTGCTCAGGATATTAGAGGACAAAGACTGCACACTGACGCTTTCAGGCAATTCAAGGTTCAACTATGTCCTGCATTCAGATGTGCTGGATTTCATCAAGTTCTCCATAGAGCATGACATCAAAGGAATATATAACCTTGCATCATCAGATAACATAACCCTTTCAGAAGTAGCTGAGATGACAGACAAGAAAGTAAAGTTCGGCAGTTATTTCTACGACGCAGGTAATATAGATAACAGCAAAATCTCATCGGTCTTTCCGGCATTCAAGAAAACCTCAAAAGAAGTCATTGCACAGTTTATAGGAGAAAGAAATGAATAAGCGCAAAGTACTGGTATGCGGTGCTACCGGTTTTATCGGCAGAAATATCGCCGAATCATTTGCCGAAATAGACGATTTTGAAGTCTATGGCACCCACTTTAACTCAGAGCCATTTGACAACCCAAAAATCAAAATGATCAAGGCAGACCTTACTAACAAGGACGACGTCAATGAGGTGGTAAAAGGAGCAGACCTGATAATACAGGCGGCGGCCACCACCTCAGGAGCAAAAGATATTGTTACCAAACCGTACTACCATGTCACTGACAATGCAATAATGAACTCGCTGATTTTCAGAGCCGCTTATGACCATAAAGTGTCTCATGTGGTGTTCTTTAGCTGCACCGTCATGTATCAGCCGAGTGACACGCCTGTAAAGGAAACGGACTTTGATGCAAACAAGGAGATTTATCCCAGTTACTTCGGCGTTGGATGGACAAAGGTTTATATAGAGAAGATGTGCGAGTTCTACTCAAGACTCGGACATACCAAATACACAGTCATAAGACATTCCAATATCTATGGTCCTTATGACAAGTTCGACTTGGAAAAATCGCATGTCTTTGGAGCGACAATCACCAAGGTGATGACCGCCAATGATGGAAAAATCGTGGTCTGGGGCTCCGGTGAGGAAGAAAGAGATTTACTGTATGTATCAGACCTCGTAGACTTCGTCAAACTGGCGGTAGATAAACAGGAATCTGCGTTCGAACTCTACAATGTCGGCTATGGTAATTCTGTTTCCATAAACGACTTGGTCAGGCAGATTATCGCATCTTCAGGAAAGGACCTCAGGATAGAACACGACCTGACCAAACCTACAATTAAAACAAAGCTATGTCTTGACATAACAAAGGCGAAAAACTCTCTTGGATGGTCCCCAAAAGTCTCATTGAGTGAGGGGATACAGAAAACCATACAGTGGTACAAGGCTAATATCACGACATAAACTTCTTATCTTTAAGCCACCAAATCTTCAAAAGTCAGTACCAAAACCAATAGCAGGGCACACCAATATCTATGAGGACTGACCATTATTAGGTCACATCCTACAACTAAGCAGTGGAGGAAAGCGATGATTATCAGTAAAACTCCGTTTCGGATTTCTTTCTTTGGTGGAGGAACTGATTACCCAGTTTGGTTCAGGGAAAATCGTGGAGCTGTGCTTGCAACGACCTTTGACAAATACTGTTTCATCAGCTGCCGGCCACTGCCTCCGTTCTTCAACCACAAATACAGAATCGTTTACTCCAATATCGAAACCGTTAAAGAGGTGCACGAAATCCGCCACCCTTCGGTTAAAGCCACTATCCAATACATGAACATACAGGCAGGGCTTGAGATACATCATGACGGCGACCTGCCTGCAAGAACAGGACTGGGATCAAGCTCCTCCTTCACTGTAGGGATGCTACACTGCCTCTACGCAATGAAAGGAGAAATGCCTTCGAAAATGCAACTGGCTACCGAAGCCATACACATCGAGCAGAACCTTATCAAAGAAAACGTAGGCTCTCAGGATCAGGTCTCCGCTGCATTCGGCGGGTTTAACCTCATCCAGTTCAACCCGGACAACACAATCAACGTGACACCGATAGCCCTTTCTAAAGAAAAACGGGAATACCTGCAAAACTGCATAATGCTTTATTTCACAGGTTTTTCAAGAAGCGCCTCGGAAATCGCCAAAGAGCAAATCAAAAACACACCGAAGAAAAAACAAGAGCTTTCAACCATGTATGAGATGGTAACCGAAGCCACAGAGATCCTGAATAACAAAAACCGGGATATTGATGAGTTCGGAAAATTGCTCCATGAGTCATGGAAGCTCAAGAGAAGCCTCTCAAACAGCATATCAACTTCTTACATAGATAACATTTATGAAACAGCTATGAGGGCTGGCGCACTCGGCGGAAAACTCCTTGGTGCAGGAGGAGGCGGATTCATGATTATCTTCGCCCGGCCTGAAGTACAGCCAAAAATAGAAGAAAAGCTCAAAGGCTTACTGAGAGTTCCATTCCGGTTTGAAAATCATGGAAGCCAGATTATCTTCTATCAGCCTGACGGACTTTACTGAACACTATGCACAAAAACCCAAAAGTCGAAAATATAGACGTCGTAATCCTCTGCGGAGGATTGGGGAAAAGACTAAGAAGCATGGTCACTGACAGACCGAAGCCAATGGCAGAAATACATGACCACCCCTTCCTCGATATCCTTATGCAATACATATCAGGTTTCGGTTTCCGGAGATTCATCCTCTGCACAGGTTATATGGGAAATAAAATCAAAAACCACTATAAGAACAAAAAAAGAAACAACGATGTGCAATTGATAGTGTCTGAAGAAAAAGAACCACTGGGCACAGGTGGAGCCATAAAAAATGCCGAGCCATTCATCTCAAGCAATATCTTCCTTGCCATGAACGGCGACTCTATATGCAAAATGGATATGCTCGACTTCCTGGATTTCCACAAAACCAAACAGGCAACAGCCTCGATAGCACTCGCTGCACCAGAAACAGAAAAAGACTACGGAGTCGTGACAATCGACAGCAACAACCGCATAACATCGTTTTCTGAAAAAACCAGAGACACAGGCTTCATAAACGCAGGCGTATATCTATTCAACAAAGATATCTTAAAGCTTATACCTGATAACAAATACCATTCACTGGAATACAATCTCTTCCCAAATATTCTGGATGCAGGTATTTACGGATACGTAACCGGCGGAGAAGTGCTCGACATCGGCACTCCAGGACGCTACGAAAGAGCAAAAAACAACGATTTTCTGAAGCGAATTATTGCAAGGAGTAGACAATGAAGATTCCATTCGGCACATTAACAGTCACACAGAAATCAAAAGACTTGATTAAGGAAATTCTGGACTCCAACCGTCTGTCAAGCGGCAGGTATGTTCGACTGCTGGAGAGAAAATTTGCCGAAATAACAGGGACGAAAGAAGCAGTGGCAGTAAGCAGTGGAACAGATGCCGACGCTCTGGCTCTTGCCGCTTTGTACGACTTTGGAGCAAAACGCAAAGATGAAATCATCATCCCTGCATTGTCATTTGTGGCGACAGGCAACGCAGTCCTGCACGCAGGTTTCACACCACGCTTCGTGGATATCGATAAAAACACCCTGAACATTGACCCTGCAAAAATCGAAGCCGCAATTACAGAAAAGACACGGGCAATCATGCCTGTCCACCTCATGGGCAAGCCTGCAGAAATGGATGCCATAAATGCAATTGCAAAAAAATACAATCTCTTCGTAATCGAGGATGCCGCTGAAGCACACGGTGCAGTCTATAAAGAACGAAAAGTCGGAACACTGGGCACAATGGCTGCATACAGCCTGTATGTGGCACATATCATCACCACCGTAGAAGGGGGAATCATTACCACCAACAACGAAGACCTTGCAGAAGTCTTGAGGTCCCTGCGCTCGCATGGAAGAGCCTGCAAATGCAAATCGTGCGTGCTGAATACAACATCAGGCTACTGCGAAAAGCGGTTTAAATACGACAAGGATATACGGTTCTTCTTTGAAAGAATCGGCTATTCAAGCAAGATGAATGAGCTGGAAGCCGCTATCGGATTAGGCAATCTGGAAATCTACGATGAAATCCTGCAAAGAAGACGAAATAATCTTATGTATATAATGTCCAGATTCAAAAAATTCTCATCCTACCTGACTACTTTCGAAGAACTGCCGTATGAAAAAATAGGGCCGCATGCCTTCCCGTTTATAGTCCGGGAAGGAGCTAAATTTACTCGCAACGAGTTGGCAGACTTCCTCGAGAAAAACGGAATCGATACACGCGACCTGTTCTCTTCCATACCTACTCAGTGCCCGGGATACGAGTTCCTCGGATATAAACCTGGAGACTTTCCTAATGCAGAATACATAGGCAACAACGGCTTGCATATCGGCATACATCAGGATATGGGGAAAGAAGAATGCGATTACTTTATAGATAAAGTAGAAGAATTTTTAATGAGACATGCATAAACACGATGTATCACAAGAGACCGAAGCATAAAAAATCAGGCAAAGTTCTGAAAAAATGGGAAGTTCTCTCTACAGAGGAACTATTCGCTGCGCCTCCGTGGGTAAGAGTTTTTACAGACAGGATAAGACTTCCAAGCGGAAGAATAGTGCCGGATTACTATCGAGTTGAACTGCCTGAGTACGCAATGGTATTCGCCCAGACAGACGACGGAAAAGTCCTGTTTGAACGCCAGTACAAACATGCACTCGGGCGCATAACCCTTGCACTGCCTACAGGCTGTGTAGAAAAAGGAGAATCCCCCATCGAGACCGCAAAAAGAGAATTGCTGGAGGAAACCGGATATAAGGCAAATAAATGGAGATTCGTCGGCTCATTCCTTGTAGACGGGAATAAGGGATGCGGGAAAGCTCACTTTTATATAGCTGAAAAACTTGAGAAGGTTGCAGACCCTGTAAACGACGATGCAGAAGAATCAGAAATACTTTTCATGCCTATAAATTCAATCATGAAGGCAATACTGAATGGTGAAATTTCCCTACTTGCAACTGCCGCATTGCTGGCTATATCCACAAACCCGAATCTGGATGAACTGCTGACCAACTCTCCGGCTGTTTAGAGAACTTTCTATGGAAGCAAAAAAATTCAGCTTTACAGACAATCTCCTGGTTAAAAACATAGGGCTAAACTATATCGGACAGGCGGTATTGTTCGTCGTCTTCATATTCACCGTCCCTTACGTAGTTAAAGGAACTGACCGCTACGGGATCTATCCAGCATCTTCGACTTCGGCTTCGGAAGAGTGACAACAAAATTTGCAGGAGGCAACAATGAAAGATTTAAAGGATGATAAGTTAAGGATAGCTTTTGTTTATCCCCGTCCCTTGCTGGATGATATAATGGCTAATTTCCAGCCGCTTGGTATTCTTAATATTGTTGCGTACTTGGAAAAACATTTCCAAGATGAAATAACAATTCGTATATTCGACCAGAATGTTACCCCTGACATAGTTGAAAACATCATAAAGTTTAAGCCTCAATTAGTTGCGGTCTCAGCCTTAACCACTAACATTCTAAACGCATATCGCCTGTGCGATGAACTGAGGGAAAAAACCGATGCAAAAATACTAATCGGTGGAAAACACGTATCTGCGCTTCCAGAGGAGGCCGCAAAACATGCTCATTATGCAGTTGTCGGTGAAGGCGAACTGATAATGAAGGACCTAGTGGAAGGCATGCTGAACAACAAGCTACCGTCCGAGGCGATACTGCACGGACCTTATATCAAGGATCTTGATGAAATCCCTCCGCTTCCATATCACTATCTTGACATGGACTTCTATTTAGATCCCAGACACAACATTACTGCCGCAATGAGGCTGACAAGACAGACCATATTCAGAAAATACAAATACCATACTATCGGCATGCTTACGAGCAGAGGCTGTCCTTTTAAATGTATATTTTGCTACAACAGCAAAAAGAGTTCACCGGTCAGGTATCACTCGGCTGAAAGGTGCATTGAGGATATCGAAAGGGCGATAAAAGAGTACAATGTCGATACTATCGTCTTCGTTGACGACGAATTTCTTACAAACAAAAAGCGCTTGGATGAATTCTGCCGCCTGATAAATCAAAAACGACTAAAATTCAATTGGTCATGCCAGGCACGTGCTGATGTGATTAATAAAGAAATCCTCCAGCTGATTAAGAGTTGCGGATGCAAGTTAATTAATTTCGGTTTTGAAAGCGGCTCGGATAATGTCCTTAAGTTGCTGGGCAAAGGCGGGAAATCTTCAGTTGAAGCCAATCTGCGTGCCATACAACTATGTAATAATGTTGGAATCAAAGTCTCAGGCAGTTTCATGCTTGGAACCCCCGGGGAAACTCTTGACGATATAAATAAGACGTTTAAGTTTATAAAAGAAAATAAAATCATAGTAGGGCTTGCTATAACAACTCCTTATCCGGGAACAGTATTGTGGGACCGTTGTGTTGAACAGGGACTAATAGATATGAAAAACATTGACTACAGCAAATTGAACTTTACTCTTGATAATTATTTAAATAACGATGTTGTGCCTTATGATAAATTCAGCAAAATCCACAGAGGGGTTATGAGGTATGTAGCGTTATTCAGAATGGATTTATCACCCTATGAAAAGATTAAGCGGATTTCTAAAAGAATTCCAAAACTCATTAGAGAAACTGCTGACATCGAAACGCTTAAAACCTTTAAAAAATTACTAAGCAATTAAACCTTAAATTCACGTATAAGTAATGAAATCAATTACTGGAAACCTTCTGGTCAAAAACATAGGGCTGAACTATATTGGACAGGCGGTATTGTTCGTTGTCTTCATATTCACTGTCCCTTATGTAGTTAAAGGGCTGGGGCCTGACCGGTATGGAATTTATGCAATCCTCTGGACTCTTATAGGATATTTCACCTTTCTTGAACTTGGCATAGGGCGCGCCACAACCAAGTTTGTTGCTTCAGCCCTCGGCAACGGCAAAACCGAGGAAATTCCCAGAATAGTCCTAACAGTGTTTTTGATAATGCTGGGGTTAGGAATAATCGGGACAATAATCTTCTTTTTCATAACGCCATACCTCGTTGACTCCATATTCAAAGTCCCCGACTTGCTGAAGGAAGAAATGAAATCGATGTTCATTATGGCCTCACCCTATATAATAATGCTGCTCCTGCAAATACAGTTGAGGGGCGTCCTGGAGGCATACCAGAGGTTTGACCTCATAAACTTCATAAAAATTCCTTCACAGATATTTACCCTTGTTATACCGGTGATTATAGTCGCACTTAACGGAACGCTTCCCATGCTTGCGCTTGCACTGGTGACTAAAGAGTTTGTTTTTTGTCTGATTTACATGACATTCTGCATTAAAGTTATGCCGCCCTTAAAGGTCAGTAATTTGTTAACTCTCGAAGGCCTGAAGACAATTGCATCCTATGCCGGCTGGTTATCAATAGCGCAGATTATCTCAGCGTTGTTATTGCATAATCTGCAACCTTTTTTAATTGGGCTTATCCTTTCAACCACAATCGTAACCTTTTATTCAGTCCCTTATGATCTCGTTTTAAAGTTATTAGTGATACCCAACAATATAATTGTCGTTCTCTTCCCTGCTTTTAGTACTTTAGAGGCAGCGAGTTTGGACAAGTTAGGTAAGACCTTCAAGTCCGCCTTGAAATACTTAACGATACTCATACTTCCGGTCTCGTTTATAGGTATCTTCTTTACGGAGGAGATAATTACTCTTTGGCTCGGTAAGGATTTTGAGATGAGTATTAACATCCTGCGAATTATGATGATTGGTTTCTTCATTATGTCCATTGAGGGAATATTCGTTGCATTGCTATTGGCGGTTGGTCGCGTTAAAGAGATATCATTATTTGTTCTGTTTATTGCGCCTGTATACATCATAATAAGCGTGACTTTTATAAAAAATATTGGTGTGATTGGTGCCGCATTTTCGTGGTTGATTTTAAGAATCATCTCGTTCGCCTTCTCTGGGGGATTATCATGGAAACTTGGACTGATTAAATGGGATGTACAAATCAAAGGGATATTAAAACCCCTTGCTGGTCTATCTTTCTTTACCATCTGTGTCGTTATTTTTAAATCAGCCTTTCAATCTTCATGGATTACGATAATTACGGCAGGTGCATTTCTCATCATAAGCTATTTATTCGTGATATGGCATTACTTTATTGATGGCACGGAAAAAAAAGGTATCGTCAACATCATAAAATCCATCTCCTACCGCAATATGTAAACTCGCTCTGAAAGCCGCAATGGACAGGAATTTTCGACTGGTTATCATAGGCTCATGGAGCTACTCTTACATGACGGACAGGAATTACTTTTACATAGCAAACGCGCTTGTCCGAAGGGGACACAAGGTTCTCTACCTGAACTGGGATGACGGAAGCTCCATAAAAGACATGGATAAAGTCGAGTTTGACTTCGCACAGATTAAATACAGACTGAACAGGCTTTCACCTCAGACAGTCGATTTAATAAAAAAATTTAAACCAGATATCGTGCATCTTCTGACTCCAAGATACCGCAATATCATTACAGGAAGCATCATACAGGAGATGACAGGGGCACCGCTTGTTCTGCATCAGGGAGACGAATACTCCTTTGAACTTAAGCGTTTTCTTGATTCCGCATCCATAGAGCAGAAAATCAAATACTTCATAGGAGACAAAATAATAAAAAGACTCCTGCCGGGCAAATGGTTCCTGTATGACAACGACGCTTATCTGAACAATATGCACAGGATATCAGCAATGGACTGCATGCCACAGAAACTGACTGAGCGGATAGCCCAGTCCACCAACGGCAGGATACTCGTCAAAACACTTTATCACACAGTGATAGAGCCCTCTGTCTTTGAAAAATGTGCAGCTAGAAGAAAGCATGCAGGAGAGACCTCTCATGTAAAATTTACTTCCGCCGGATATGTCACCAGTTACAACATCGCCGAGACCGAAACACTGCTTAAGGCATTCCGCCTCTGTATCGACAACGGCTACGACAACATAAAACTCATATTGACAGGGAAAATCCAGAAAAACATCACACCGGAACTGCACAACATGATCAAATCACTACGCCTGGACAACCATGTAGTCCATAAAGGGTTCATTGAAAACGAATTAGATTTTTTCGAGCTTGTTTCCTCATGTGACATTGCCGTCATCCCCGGAAACAAAAACTCAGCCAACGAATACCGCTTCCCTTCCAAAATCGTGCCATACATGTGCATGGGGATGCCTATCATAATTTCTTCAGCCTACGGGTTCTGCAGAGACCTCTCTGATGACGAAGTGGTAAAGACGGAACCCGACAACCCCCGTGAACTGATGGGCAAAATGGCAATGTTAATTAATAACAAGGAAATGCGCCGCACTCTTTCAAGAAAAGCGAGGGAAAAGGCTAAAAGGTATTTCAGGCCTGCCGACAAGGTCGCAGAGGAATTTGAAAAATTTTATGCAGGAATCCTGACAGATGAATATAAATATAGACAACATTATAAGAGCAATCAATACAGTTTCTAACTGGATTAACTATTTAACAGGCGCCGGAACACCTTACCCTGTCGGCTATAACATAATCTGTCTTACCAAAAGATGCAATCTAAGATGCAAGATGTGCAATATCTGGCAGGAGTCTTCCCCGAATGTTGATGCCCTGAATGCCCGCCTGATAGCTGAAACAATAAGCAACTCACATATTCTGCAGCGTATGCCTATAGTCTCGTTTACAGGTGGAGAGCCTTTTTTAAGGACTGACATAAGTGAGATAATGAGAGAAATTTTTAATAAAACGAATATAAAGAAGATTGTCATCGCTACAAACGGGGTATTAACAAATAAGATAATCAAAGACTTAACCGAAGTGCTCAATAAAGACAGTTCAGTGGACAAGCGCATCCATATTCAGATATCACTGGACGGCATTGGAGACGTTCACGACAGGATAAGAGGGGTTAAAGGTACATTTGAACGAGTAAATTCAACAATTAAAAAACTGAAAGACCTCAAAGCTATTTATAAAAACTCATTAACAATAGGAATACTTGGCATTTATCAATTCGAAAATAAAAATGATTTCAAGAGTTTATATCAGTATGCATCCGACAACAACATTGATTTCGGATATGGAATAATAATAAACACGGAGTACAATAAGGTAGAAACTTCGGAATACAACAGGGATTTGTTAAAAACTGCAATTGCCAGAACCGGGCTAAACGGTCTTGAAAAAAACATAAAAGAGACACTTGAGGGCTGGCTTACAGCAGAACAGAAAATCGAAAAGATGCAATGCTTTGCAGGCTATAACTCGGTCTTCTGGGAAACAAACGGCGATATATATCCGTGCCATAATTCTTCGCATTTGTCCAGCTTTAAGATGGGGAATATACTCGAAAACGATTTCGATACTATATGGAAATCCAGAAACGCCAATCTCGTCAGACAAAAGGTAAAGAACTGCACTATCAAGGGCGACTGTATGCTGGGCGGATGTAACATATCGTCCCAAAAAGTACAATACTGCATACCGCACTATCTGCTGAAATTCCTCACCGCAGGAAGATTCGACCTGTATAAACATCTGGGATACTATTAATTAAAAAAGTCTGAAATGGAACTGCTGTCTTTCTTAGGTCTGCTCTTTCTCTTTATATCACTGTCATTTTATTACATCCACAAGGATGATAATCTCATACAGCCGCATGCTTTCTACACTGCATTTCAATTTGTACTGTTGTTCTTGATCCCGGTCGTACAGTTTTATTTCACGGATTTATTCGCAGACAGAAGAGGGATAGTGTTGTTCAATTCAATGGTCGGCTTGAGTTATCTGTCTTTTTCCCTGGGGTTCTTTATTAGAAAAAGAAAAGGCACACAAATACTAAATCAGCTGGTCGGCAAGTTCAACATAAAGACAGTCCCCCAGACCGTTATAAACCTCCATATTTTTATCATGTTATTGCTGTCCATATTAATCTTTGTGGCTTTAACAGAAAAGAGCGGCTTTGGTTTATCCTCATGGCTTCGTGAACCAAGGATAGGTTACCAGCAGTACAGACGGGGATTCGGTCACCTGTACGTGCTCTCACTGGCACTCATGAATTTTATCTATTTATATATCCTGTTTTTTAAAACCAACAGCACAAGAAAGTTAGTAGTGGCAACAGGAATATTTGTCTTCATACTTTATTTTTACGGTGCCAAGGGACCAATCATATACGCTGTTTTTGAAGCAGTAGTGTTCTACAATTTCTTTATCAAGAAGATACGGTTAAAACATGCTGTTTTAATGTTTGCCGGCTTCTTATTAATCTTTATATTGCTTTACTCCATATACAGACCGGCAGACGCCAGCATATCGCTACATAAGGATATACTGTCGTATGCAAGTTACTACAACGAGGGGCGAAGATTCTTTGCTGACTTCGAGGACGAATTCGAATACGCCTATGGAGAGGAATATATCAGCAGTCTGTGGATGTATGTGCCGAGAGCCTTCTACCCGAATAAACCCTACAGCTACGGTGTAGTCAAATACGTCATCGAACACTATTACCCCGATGCAGGTAAAAAAGGGCACACACCCGCATTCGCCGGACCTATAGAGGAATATCTGAATTTTGGAATAATAGGAATTATCATTATCGGATTTATGCGGGGATACATCTCAGCATTGTTTTACAGTTATTTTCTTAGATACAGGAACTTCGTCGGCTTCGTACTGCTCTCCAATGAGATGGGTTTTTCGGTATTCCCTGTGATGGAATGGCCCTTATACAAAATACTCTGGTATGTATTGAACATCGTCTTTTTATTATTCCACAAACAACTGGTTACCGGTGCCATAGGTGCTAATGCAAAATCGGGTCACACACATGTTTTAACCTCCAAAAACTGAATCCTGCCTATTAGACAGTTTAAGAGTTTAAAATGGCGACAATAAAAGATAAAAAGAAAACCTTCCTCAGACTGTTGCTGTATGGCTACATCACTCTGACTGCCTTTATAATCATCTGTCAATTATTAATCATGTATTCACCGCTGGTAAACACACTCGCAAAAAATTTAATTGTTCCCCCTGAGGAACGACAGGCTGACGCAATCATAGTCTTAAGCAGCGGTGCCTTCAACGACGGGAGCCTGAGCCATTTCACCCTACTAAGAACACTTCACGGGATAAGACTGTACAAGAATGGGCTGGCAAAAAAAATCATCTTCAGCGGCGGCAACATGCTGAGGAATAAACTCGATATATGCATCTCCGAAAAAATGGCTGAACTGGCATCGGAACTGGGAGTCCCTGAAGATGCACAGCTCGTGGACAACAAATCCCTCAGGACTTATCAGAACGCCCTTGAGGTTAAGAAGATAATGAACCGTTACGGTCTAAAAGACGCATTGCTCGTAACCTCTGCAATACATATGAAGCGGGCTAAACTCACTTTCGAACATGCGGGAATAAAAGTCTATCCGACTCCTGTCAGTGCCTTCGAAACCGTAATAACCGACCCATTAGACCGGTTAGGCATGTTCAGGGCAGTAATGAGAGAATATGTAGGATTGTTATTCTACAAATGGAAAGGATGGGCGTAAGGGATAAAACAATCTAAAATGCCTAAAATACTCCTCGGATATAACCAGAAAAAACTTAAACGCGCCTTATTCCTTGACAGAGCACTTAACTTTGCATTCAAACCGTTTATATCAAAGACAGGCGATTATTCGATACCACATCCGAAAAAGATTCTTGTCATTCAGTCTCATCTAATCGGGGATGTCGTAATGGTTACCCCTATGCTGAGGGCATTAAGAAAAGCCTACCCGGATGCACAAATATCCCTGCTTGCAAATGAATTCGCCAAAGACCTGTTGGAAGGACTGCCTTATGTGGACAGGATAATCACAATGAAATTTCCATGGGCTGCATATGACTACAGCCTGAAAAACCTTACCGGGGTATTACACACCATACGAAGACTGAGAAAAGAAAACTTCGATCTGGCAATCGATGCACAGATCGACATGAGAAATGCATTCCTGATGTATCTTGCAGGCGCCAGAAGAAGACTCGGCTATGACATCACAGGCGGCAGAGCCTTTCTTACCGATGTGCCTGAATTGCCGGCAGACGTGTTTAATCTGCTGGAGGCGAGACTGGCGTTGCTATCCTACCTTAACATTGATACAGGGGACAAGAAGACAGAACTGCCGGTTACAGAAACAAACATCGAATGGGCAGAGTCCTATATGCAACAGCACAACCTTAACAGACACAAAACAATAGCTGTGCATCCCGGTGCAAGCGCAAAAGAAAAACTCTGGCAGCCTGAAAAATTCGCTATCGTAATCGAGTATTTAAATTTCAGAGGTTATCAGCCTGTTATTATTGAAGGACCAAAAGACAAAGACGTGGTTGACTCTATCGCAGCAATATGCAAAACGGTTCCTCCCAGACTTAAAAGCAACCTGAAAAATGTCGTTGCATTCGTAAGCCGTTGTCGATTGGTCATTTGCCTTGACAGTGCGGCTTTACACCTTGCAGCAGCAACAGGCACTCCTGCAGTAGCCATTTACGGACCTAAATGGCCGGAACTGACCAAACCATTCAGCGACAATATTGAAATTATATGGGATGCAAATTTCGACTGCCGTCCGTGCGAATACGGCAGATGCAAAAACATACACCGAAGCTGCATGGACGCTATAAGCCCGGACGAAGTCATATCAAAAATCGAGAAGATGCTGGCATACTACCAGAATATCAGTCCAGAAACCGATGCAACAGCCGACGAAAGACAATTCATCTAAAAAAAAGTTGCCGGAACTCCTCGTTTTATGCCAGATTTTTTACCCTGAACTGATTTCAACCGGACAGACCCTTACGGAACTCTGCGAAGAACTTACTGAGATGGGTATGGATATAGAGGTTTTATGCGGTCAACCTACTGTCGTGGACAGGGAAACACGTGTCCCTAAATACATAGAGCATCGCGGAATACGGATAAAACGCCTTTGGAGCACGCGCTTTCCAAAACTCAACACCTTGGGAAGAATACTAAACCAGTTGACCTATGCACTCTCTGTGTTCTTTTATCTCCTGCGCGATACTTCGAAAAAACCCATATTGGTGCTTACCAACCCGCCTTTTCTGGCGGTCATCTGTGGTCTGATGCGGATGCTTGGCGGGAAACCATACGTCTACCTGATTTTTGATGTCTATCCGGACACCGCTGTCAATCTGGGTCTGCTCAAAGAACACGGACTCCTGACAAGACTGTGGAACTGGTGCAATCAAATCAGTTTTAAATATGCCTCAGACATCATCGTGCTCGGCAGGTGCATGAAAGATGTAATAAGTAAAAAGGTCAACGGTAAGTTCAATGATAAAATCCACGTCATCCACGTCTGGAGCGACGACAAAAACATAAGGGCAGTATCCGAACAAAACGACAGCAACCCTTTTATAGAAAGATGGGGACTTAAAGATAAATTCGTCCTCAGCTACTCCGGAAACATGGGGCGGTTTCACGACATGGAAACGATTATGGCAGCAGCAAAAATACTTTCTGACTACAAAGACATAGTTTTTTTATTCATCGGAGAAGGATACAAAAAATCATGGATGATGGAATTCGCCAAAAGGTGGGAACTTACAAACTGTCAGTTCCACACTTATGTAGACAGAAAAGACCTTGGGCTTTCGTTCCAATGTGCCCATGTCGGATTAGTCTCATTGCTTGAAGGGCAGGAAGGATTGTCCGTGCCCTCAAAGACCTACGGGCTGATGGCTGCAGGTCTTCCGGTAATCGCAGTCATGTCCCCTTATGCAGAGGTCGCAAGAATGCTCATCGAAGAACAATGCGGCATCGTCGTCAAACCCGGCAATCATCAGGAACTGGCAAACTCAATTCTGAGTCTTTATAATAACCGTGAAAAACTGGAGATGATGGGCAGAAACGCAAAACAGGCAATCGATAAAAAATACAATCTTCATTCAGCTGCCAAAGCTTATTACGAAATAATTCGCACCATCAACTCGGCATAAGGAGGAAACGTAGTGGGAAAACAAACAAAGGTTCTGGTCACTGGTGCAGGTGGTTTCATCGGCAGTCACTTGGTCAAGAGGCTGAAAAAGGAAGGCTGTTGGGTCAGAGGCGTGGACTTGAAATACCCTGAATTTGCTGAAACAGAAGCAGACGATTTCATCATCGGTGACCTGCGAGACCCTGAAATATGCCGTTACATTACAGATATAAGGTTCGACGAGGTCTACCAACTTGCAGCGGATATGGGTGGTGCAGGCTTTGTATTCACAGGTGAAAACGACGCAGACATAATGCACAACTCTGCAATGATTAACCTTAATATGCTGGAGGCATGCTATAAAAGAAATATTAAAAGAATCTTTTATTCGTCCTCTGCCTGCATGTATCCTGAGTACAATCAGATGGACCCGGAAAACCCTAAATGTTCGGAGGATTCCGCCTATCCTGCAGCACCAGACAGTGAATACGGATGGGAAAAACTCTTCAGCGAGCGGCTTTATCTTGCATATAACAGAAACTACGGGATGGAAGTCAGAATCGCAAGATACCACAACATCTTCGGACCAGAAGGCACATGGCAAGGTGGTAGGGAAAAAGCCCCTGCTGCATTATGCAGAAAAGTGGCTGAAGCCGAAGACGGAGGGTTTATAGAAGTCTGGGGTGATGGAAAACAGACAAGGTCATTTCTATATATTGATGAATGCCTCGAAGGAACAATAAGACTGATGCGCTCAGACTTTACAGGGCCTGTAAATATCGGCTCTGAAGAAATGGTCACCATCAACCAGCTTGCAAAAATGATAATAGAAATATCAGGCAAAAATCTCTCGGTTAAAAACGTGCCTGGACCTCTAGGCGTAAGAGGCAGAAACTCCGACAACAGATTAATAGAAGAAAAGCTCGGATGGAAACCATCCATGCCACTGAAAAAAGGACTCGAAATAACTTATGCATGGGTTAAGGAACAGGTCGAAAAGTCCAAAAAAGCATAACCTATAACATTTAAAGAGCTTAATCCGTTTTGTATATAAAGACATTCAAACACAGCCGATTTATGCAGATTTTCGCATGAACAACCCTTCTACTGCCAAATGTATAAAGCCCTAGTCACAGGCAGCAGCAGTTTCATCGGGAAACATCTAATCAACAAACTGATAGAAAAAGGTGCTGACATATCGGCTTTCGTCCGGGACCGGGGAAAAATCCCTGATGAATGGAAAAAAAATATAAAAATATTTGAAGGGGACATCACGGATAAAAAATCACTATCAGAGATTCCTAAAGACATTGATGTGGTTTTTCACCTTGCCGCCTATGTTCACAAAAACCCCAAATCAAAAGATGAAAAAGACTACATGTTTAAAGTAAATGTCGAAGGCACAAGGAATCTTCTGGACTCTATATGCACATCAGTCAGGCATGTAGTTTTATTCAGCAGTGTGAGCGTTTATGGCGTTGATGCCGGGCAGATGCTGGATGAAACATGTCAAACCAGTCCTGTAACACCCTACGCCCGGAGTAAATTCGAAGCCGAAAATATACTCAAAAACTGGGGACAGGAAAGACACATCAAGACCACCTCCTTGCGTTTGCCCCTCGTCTATGGACCAGGCAACAAAGGGAATATTTATAAGCTGATAGAGGCTGTCGATAAAAACCGCTTCATAATGCTCGGTAAAGGACAAAACAAGCGAAGTATGGTTTACGTAGGCAATGTAGTAGACGCTGCACTGTCCATCGTTGATAAAGACGAAGCAGACGGTAAAGTCTATATCGTAACAGACGGCATAGATTACACCGTTAGAGAACTCTATGAGACGATTGCAAAAGAACTGGGCAAAAAACCACGTCAGTTCTACATCCCGATAAGTATTGCAAAAGCGCTGGCGCTGGCAGGAGATATTGTCGGAAGACCATTCCCGCTTAATTCCAGCACACTGAACAAACTCGCTGGTTCGCTCACCTTCTCATCACTTAACATACAGAAAGGTATTGGGTTTAAACCTAAATACAACCTGTATAACACTATAGGAGAAACAATACGCTGGTATAAGCAATTAAGTAACGGTCAACAGCAAGGCGCATGAAGAGGCTCTTCGATATCTTATTGTCATCCATACTGCTGATTATATTTGCCTTACCTATGCTGTTTCTGGCACTGCTTATAAAATTGACTTCAAAAGGTCCTGTCTTTTATGTCTCAGACAGAGTTGGCATTAATAACACTATATTTAAGATGTATAAGTTCCGCACAATGAGAGCTGATACACCTGCAGTTGCCACACATCTTTTGAAGAACCCTGAGCAGTTTCTAACCCCTCTGGGCAGGTTCCTCAGGAAAACGAGTCTGGATGAACTGCCACAACTGTTCAACATCCTGAAAGGACAGATGAGTTTTGTAGGACCACGCCCTGCATTATTCAACCAGGATGACCTGATTGCCCTCAGAACAGAAAAAGGTATCCATAAAGTTCTACCCGGGCTTACCGGCTGGGCTCAAATAAACGGCAGAGACGAACTGCCAATACCTGTCAAAGTAAAATACGACGAATACTACCTGAAAAACCGCTCATTCCTCTTAGACCTTAAAATCCTGTGGAAAACATTCTTCAAAGTGGCAAAAAGTGAAGGCGTAGACCACTAAAAAACAACCGCCTTCTCAATGGAAAATTCTCCTCGAGGCAATCAACAAATCACACCTATGACAAAAATCGCTTCAAACATATACCAGAACGTTAAGTCTTTTATAGTAAAGCACAGGCGTATCGCTGTCACTATTGTTTATATCTTACAGGCTACGCTTGCAAATTATCTTGCATTTGTCCTGCGATTCGACCTAATGCTGCCACGCATGCACCTTAAGCAGATGTTTTCCTATCTGCCTGTTCTTCTTGCAATTCGCCTTGTATTTTACCTCCAGGCAGGCCTCTACAAAGACCTGTGGCGCTATGCAAGCATAAGCGACTTGATAAGAATAATGAAATCCGCAACTCTGGGAAGCGTTGCGTTTTTGATAACAGTCAGATACGTGATAGGTGACATAACATACCCACGCTCTATATATGTGTTCGACTGCCTGCTGCTTATACTCATATCCGGAGGAAGCAGNCTGTTTATCAGGATCTTCAGNGAATATCTACAGAGTGAATATGCAGGGAATAAAAAAGCACTTATAATCGGCGCAGGGGACGCAGGAGAAACAATNGTAAGGGATATGAAAAACAATCCCAAATCCGGATACGAACCCATAGGTTTTATCGATAATGACCCCTATAAGAAAGGGCTCTCGATACACGGAGTCCCTATATTTGGACCAATAAATGCACTCAGCAAAATCATTGAAAAACACAAACCAGAAGAAATAATAATCTGTATGCCTTCGGCAAGACACAAGACCATCAAAGAAATATATGAAATTTGCAAGCCGTTTAACGTATCTATTAANACGCTTCCGGGGATAAGCGACATGCTTAACGGTAAAGTTTCCATCTCACAGATAAAGCCGCTTTCCTTTGAAGAACTNCTACAGAGAGAACCGGTCCGCACCNACATACAATCAGTAAAAGAATACATCGAAGGAAAGACTGTAATGATAACNGGTGCTGGAGGCTCAATCGGTTCAGAACTGTCAAGACAAATCGTCGAATACGGGCCATCAGAACTCATCCTGCTTGACAGATATGAAAACAGCCTGTTCTATCTAAACCTTGAACTGGAAAAGAAACAGCATAGCACAACCGTCTCAACCATCATAGGAGACATACTCGACGCTCCACGCCTTGAGCATGTGTTCTCCACACATAAGCCCCAGATTGTGTTTCACGCAGCTGCACACAAACATGTGCCCCTGATGGAGCTCAACCCCATCGAAGCTATTAAAAACAACATCTTCGGCACAAAAAACCTGCTTGAGGCTTCAGCAAGACACGGCGCAGAAAACTTCATAATGATATCAACAGACAAGGCAGTAAACCCGACAAGCATCATGGGAACGACAAAACGCGTGGCTGAATTCCTCACCATCAGTATGAATTCCACCTGCTCCACCAAATTTACAACCGTAAGATTCGGTAATGTGCTTGGAAGTAATGGAAGCGTCATCCATATCTTCAAAGAACAAATTAAACAAGGTGGACCACTAACAGTTACACATCCGGAAATAAGAAGATTCTTCATGCTCATACATGAAGCCGTGCAGCTTGTTCTTATAGCTGCGGCAGCAGGGGAAGGTGGCGAGATATTCGTGCTCGACATGGGTGAGCCGATAAAAATCGTCGATTTTGCAGAAAACGTCATCAGACTCTCCGGGTTCGTCCCGCACAAAGACATAAGGATAGAGTTTACAGGGCTAAGACCGGGAGAAAAACTCTACGAAGAGCTGTTCGACGAGTCAGAAGAGGTACTGCCCACTTTCCATGAAAAACTCAGAAAGGCTGTGCCTAAAATCCCTCCAAGGGCAGAACTCAGCCAGTATATCTCAGAACTCGAACGCATCGTGCAGCAAAACTCAACTGAAGAAATCATCCCATTGATACAGAAAATCGTGCCGAACTTTAAAAGACAGCTCTCAATCTAACGTCCTGCCTTCATTACTAGTCCCGCCCCATCGTCCACCGCTACGACCATACCGAAATCCGGAAACATCCGCAAGGGGGATTTTTCCCTTGACAGCACCATGAAGATTGGATTATATTTCAGAGTTTAATTCTCAGGTTTTAAGCCGAGCTCATACTTGAAAGTTTAAGCTTTTGATACCGACAATTCGATAAATCATAAACGAAAGGGGGTGAAAAAATGAAGAAAATCGCTATCCTCATAACACTGCTTGCAGTAGTCGCATTTATCGGCAGTGCCATGGCTGTTCCGCCAGGAAAGACCATAGAGTATGCAGGCGGTGCCATGGGTAAAGTTACATTCAACGGTAAAACCCATGCAGATGCAGGCAATAAGTGCACGGACTGCCATCCAAAACTCTTCCAGATGAAGAAGGGCAGCTTCAAGATGAGTGCAGCAGACCATACCCCGGATAAATACTGTGGAACATGCCACAACGGTGAAAAAGCATTCGCACAGAAGGGCAACTGCGCAAATTGCCATAAGAAGTAAAATAAGAATTGAAATTTGACCGCTAAGGAGCAGAGGATGAGCATCCTCTGCTCCTTAGCTTTTAAAGAAGAGCTAAAGCCTTATCTCAATAAATGACTTCTCCCTCAGTCCCCGGAGCCAGCTCCTGTACTCTTTCTGAAAACGCTCTTCAAGAAGATCCTCTCTGACACTTCTGACTTCCTCAAGCTTTATGATGTGCACGCCTCTGTCTGTCCAGAAAGGCTGACTTATATCACCAGGCTTCATCCCCTCTAAAGCATCTACAAATTCCCTCGCAATCTGACTCTTCTTTACAAACCCAAGTTCCCCGCCTGCCTTTGCCGTCGGGTCTTCCGAGTACTCCCTTGCAACCGTAGCGAAATCCTCTCCGGAATTGAGCTTCTCAACAACAGCGGCTATCTTCTCCCTGAGTGCATCTTCATTGCCATCTTCAGGTTTTCTGAAAAATATCTGCCTTATCCTGTAAAACTCCTCCTTACCCTCCATATCGCCTTCATCTATGAGTATCTTGCTCCTGACTTCCTGCTCAACAAGCCTGCCTATCATTATCTGCTCAGAAAGCATCCTCCTGTATTCCTTAAGGGTAAACCCCTCCTGCTCAAGCGCCCTTTTGAACTCCTCCTCATCCATCGAGTATTTTCTTCTTATGTTCTCAATCGCATTATCCACATCAGCATCGGTTACCTTTATGCCAAGTCTCCGCGCCTCCTGAAGCTGCAACTTGAAATCTATCATATCTTCAAGGAAGGCGACCTCGTTCTTTTTAAAGACATCCCTTTTCTGCTCATCAGTCAATGCCTGCAGCTTTCCAGCCAGCTGAAACTCCATTGCCTTGTAAAGCTCACTCCATGTTATAGCCTCATTATTGACTACCGCTACAACCTTGTCGAATACAACTCCGGCAGAAGAATACCCGGCTAAAACTATGAACAGAAAAACAGCTATAAAAGAAAATATCGTTCTTTTCATTGCAGATTCCTGACCGGCTAATTTATGACAATAAGGGCAGTGCTTCTTCTTTCAGCAACCCAGTGTGCTACTTCTGCATCACGCTTTTGCCTGAGAAGTATGTTCTTTATCTCATCCCTGCTTTCATCAAGGCTCTTGACGCCTTTTTCACGCCTGTCCTTTACCCTGAGAAGATAATATCCGTCCTTGCCCTTATATGGTCCGCCGTAATCCCCTTTCTTCATCTCTTTTAAGGCAGAAGCAATCTCAGGGCTGAATACAGCAGGACTGGTCCATCCATAACCGCTGACAATCGCCCGGTTTTCCTTACTGAGTAGCTCCGCCATCTCGTCAAAACTAAGCTTTTTCTGCTTCATCTCCTCCAGTATCTTTTTTGCCTCGTCCTCAGTAGTGGTCTGTATAAACCTGACGAAAACCGTCTCAGGCTTCAGGAAAGGAGTCGGACTCTTCTTGTAATACTCCCTTATCTCTTCCTCTGTTATAGAATCTTCTGGCACAAGAGACTCAATAAACTTTGCTACCATAATCTTTTCCCTGACAATGTCCATAAACTCCTGCATTGAAAGAGAACTTTTCTTAAGAGTTTTCTTCAGCTCTTCTTCGCCACGGATACTCTTGATAAATTCAACTTCCCTTTTAACCTCATCATCCGAAACCGTGATGTTTCTCGCTCTTGCCCCCTGAAGCAGTAGTTTTTGCGTAATCAGCTGTTCGAGCACTGCATGTCTGATGGTCTCTTTATTTACGCTTACACCGTGTGCCTCATGTTCCCGCATTCTTTCTTCTACATGCCAGTCAAGCACTTTCTTTGTTATCTCATCTCCGTTGACTACAGCAACAGGCTTCTTCTGACAACCTGAAAGCACTATCACAAAGAGGACTGCAAACAGCACTAAACCTTTTTTCAAGCCTACCTCCTTCACAATCAACATATCCTCGGCAATTGCTCACCTTGAAGCATTTCAAGCACCCTTCTGCCACCTATCTCGGTTGTTAACAGGACTGTCTCCGCAGGCGACTCCTCTACCTGACCAATGACTGCTGAATGCTCGCCCAAAGGATGTCTTTTCATCACTTTCACAAGATATTCTGCCACATCAGGACGAACCACAGCAAGTAATATGCCCTCGTTTGCCACATAAAGAGGGTCAATACCGAGGAGGTCGCACGCACCCCTGACTCCAGATGCCACTGGTATAAGCCACTTTTCAACAATCATGCAAAGTCCGGATTCAACCGCAAACTCTTTAAGCACAGTAGCCACCCCTCCCCTCGTAGGGTCTCTCATCACCCGAATGCCATCTGCACTTTCAAGCATAAGCTCCACAAGACTGTTTAGCGGAGCCGTATCACTGAGCACTGGAGGCTCAAACCTTAAACCGTTACGCTCTGCCATAACCGCTACACCATGATTGCCTATTCTTCCGCTTATAATTATCTTATCTCCAGCCTGAATGCGGGAGGCAGAAAGCTGCACGCCGTCAGGGACAACACCAACACCTGCAGTGTTAATGAAAATACCGTCCCCCTTTCCTTTATCCACAACCTTCGTGTCACCTGCAATTATCTTTACCCCTGCCTTCTCCGAAGCCTCAGCCATTGAAGACACTATCCGTCTTAAATCATCAAAAGGAAATCCCTCTTCGATTATAAAGCCTGCTGTCAGATAAAGCGGTCTTGCACCAACCATTGCAAGGTCATTTACTGTTCCGTTGACAGCAAGCTCCCCGATATTCCCCCCGGGGAAAAACAAAGGAGAAACCACATAGGAATCAGTCGTTACGGCTATTCTTCCAGGATTTAAATTCTCAACCACAGCCGCATCCATGAGAGTCTCCAATTGAAAGGCAGGAGCAAAATGCTCGGCTATAAGCGCGTGCATCATGCTTCCGCCACTTCCATGACCAAGCAAAATCTTATCCATACTCTAACCCCTGAAAATCTTTGTAGTAATGAAATTTATAGGCAGCCTTGACAGGTAAAAAATTCTTAGTTGAGACACCGCTAATGCCTACCTCTGAAACAGAACACCCATGTTTATCTAAAACTTTAACATATCCTTAACAACTTGAACTTAATGTTTTGGAGCCTGTTAAGGCTGCCTTAGAAAAACTTTATCCACTTCTATACCTGTAATACGCTGCACAGCTTCCCTCTGTGCTTACCATGCATGCACCCACCGGAGTCTCAGGCGTGCATTTCTTTGCAAAAAGCGCACACTCCGTTGGAAGCTTAACACCTCTTAACACCTCCCCGCACGAACATCCTTTAGGCTCAGAACCCTCAGGAACATCCACGTTTACAATCTCTGTGATATCCCTCTTTCTGTATTTATCCTTAAGTATAAGCCCGCTTTCAGGGATTGTGCCTATGCCCCGCCAGTATACCTCTGAGGGCTTAAAGCACTCATTAATAGTGGCAACTGCCCTCGGGTTGCCTTCTTCCCTGACAACCTTTCTATATTGTATCTGAACATCAGACATTCCTGCATCCAGTTGTTTTAAAAGCATGAGTATGCCTTCAAGTATATCCTTTGCATCAAAGCCGGTTATGACTGAAGGAATACCGTGATCCTTCCCTATAAACTCATACGGACGGCTCCCAATAATAGTGCTTACATGCCCGGGAAGTATAAACCCGTCCACGTTGACCTCCGGCGAGTCCAGCAAAGCCTTAAGCGCAGGTGGAACAAGTTTGTGAACTGAATAAATATAAAAATTCTCTATCCCCTCTTTTTCAGCCTCAAACAGTGTTGCAGCCACAAGCGGAGAAGTCGTCTCAAATCCGGTTGCAAAAAACACCACTCGCCTGTCCTTGTTTTCAGACGCAATCTTTAAGGCATCAAGCGGAGAGTAAACCACCCTTACATCAGCACCCTCTGCCTTTGCCTCATAAAGCGAACGGCTGCTTCCAGGCACACGCATCATATCTCCGAAGGTGACAAGCACCACACCGGAGACTTTTGACAATGCAACTGCTGTGTCCACATCCTTTATAGAAGTAACACACACAGGACAGCCCGGTCCACTTAATAGCCTGATGCTTTCAGGCAAAAGACCCCTTATACCATGCCTGAAAACAGCTACAGTGTGCGTGCCGCACACCTCCATAAGCCTGACAGAGCTGCCAACCTTATCAGCAAGAACTCCAATCGCCTCGATTATCCCTTTTATAGAATTCTCCAGAATACCTCCCTTAAATCTCTACTCCGGCTTTAAGACTCTCCCTTAATATATACGCCTGTCCAAGAGATATCCCGCCGTCGTTTAAAGGCACAACCTCATTTGTATAAACACTGAAACCCTCTTCCTTAAGCCTTTCCTCTACCCGCACAAGAAGATAATCGTTCTGAAACACCCCTCCGCTTAAGACTATATCCGCAATCCTGCTAAGCATGGCAAGCTTTCTTACAACCCTGACTATTGCCTCAACCACAGTATTGTGAAACTTTGCAGCTATAATCCCCTTGTCAACCCCTTTTGTCAGGTCATTAATTATACTGATTATCGCAAAAGAAAAATCCACCTCCATCGGCTCTTTAAATTCTATGTTCAGGGGGTAGTCGTCTTCCACCCCGGGAGCTGCCACTGCCTCAAGAGCTACAGCAGCCTCGCCTTCAAATGTGTTTTTGTCGCACACGCCCAAAATAGCAGAAACCGCATCAAAAAGCCTTCCTGCACCTGAAGACACAGGAGACAGTTCTCTTGCATTTATAATCTTAAGAATGTCTCTAATCCTTTCCCTGCCGTATTTTTCGATAAAGCCGATGCGCTCCAGATAATCCTCTGTTTCTGCTCCCACTGCGGTTTTCACATAACTTACTGCTGTTCTCCACGGCTCTTTTATAGCCATTTCTCCACCAGGAAGCGGCACATACCTCAGATGTCCTGCCCTTTTGAAATCAATTGCAGTTGAGATAAGAAATTCTCCTCCCCAGAGTGTTCCGTCTGCTCCATAGCCTGTGCCGTCAAAAGCCACGCCTATAACCTTCTCCTTTATGCCCTTCTCAGCCATCACAGAGGCTATGTGCGCATGATGGTGCTGAACAGGAAGCTTTCTGCCAGCCTGTCTCAACGCCCACTGCGTGCTCAGATACCCGGGATGAAGGTCATAGGCTATAGCCTCAGGCTCTACCCTGTAAACAGCCTTCAGGTTTTCAAGCGTCTCCTCAAAAAACTTCAGTGTTTCGTAGTTCTCCATATCCCCTATGTGCTGGCTTACGATTGCAAAACTGCCTTTCATAAGCGTAAAGGTGTTCTTTATGTCAGCACCTGTGGCAAGAACATCCGCACCTTCCTCAGCAAGCATTACAGGCTCAGGAGTATAACCTCTGGCTCTCCGTATAAAACACACCTTGCCTGTATCAGAAACCTTAAGGACAGAGTCATCAACCCTCATGAAAATATCCCTGTCATGCGTAAGAAACGCATCTGCAATGCCCCTGAGCTTTAAGACCACCTCTTCATTGTCTATCTGTATGGGCTCTTCAGAAAGATTTCCGCTCGTCATCACAAGGGGAATACGGTTCTTTTTTCTATCCAAACCGGCTGGGTGGCTACCTGTGGAATCCTCCCTGAATAAAAGATAATGAAGCGGTGTGTAAGGGAGCATAAAGCCCAGCCTGTTGTTGCCCGGGGCAATAGCCTCAGGCAAAGCGCACGACGGCTTTCTTCTTAAAAGCACTATAGGCCTTCTGTTTGAAAGAAGCAGGGCTTCTTCCTCAGGGGATACGAAACAGAACTTTTTTATGGTCTCTATATCAGGAGACATAAGTGCAAAAGGCTTGTTGCTCTTTCTCTTTCTAAGTCTTAATTTTTCAACCGCCTCTTCGCTGGTTGCATCGCACGCCAGATGAAACCCGCCAAGCCCTTTTATGGCAACAATCGCCCCTTCCCTTAAAAGGTCACGAACCTTTTTCATGGGATCGGTGATGTCTCCGAAGTCAGAACTCTCACCGGTCAGCCGGATGCCCGGACCGCACCGGGAACACGCATTCGGCTCTGCATGAAACCTTCTGTCTGCAGGATTCTTATACTCTGCTTCGCACTCAGAACACATCCGAAAAACCGACATAGTGGTGTTAGCCCTGTCATAAGGAACGCATTTCGTAATGGTGTATCTCGGTCCGCAGTTGGTGCAGTTTATAAAAGGATAAAGATACCGCCTGTCCCCTTCATCGAACAGCTCTCTTAAACAGTCATCACATATAGAGACATCAGGAGATATAAGGGTAAAGCTTCCGCTGTCTTTACTTTCTATAATCCTGAAGTCCTGATACCCGTAAGGCGGCAGAGGTGAGATGTCTATATCAGTTATTCTTGAAAGCGGAGGGGCTTCCCTCTGAAGTCTCTTTATAAAAGATTCTACTTCCTTACCTTCTATGTCTATGGTTACACCCTCTGAAGTATTGGCTACATAGCCTTTAAGATCCAGGGAAGAGGCAAGGCCGTATACATAGGGTCTGAAACCCACTCCCTGAACCGTGCCCCTGACTTTTATGAGAACCCGAAGGAGGGTCATAGACTTTTTTATCTCAGAGCGCCTGGAGATTCCACTTCTCCAGTTCTTCCCTTAAAGAGCTTATGTCGCGTCTTTCGTCTATAGCCCTGAGTATCTTCCGCCAGCCTTCTGAAGTGCCAAGAAGTATGCATCCGCGAAGACGGCCGTCTTCTATCACAAGCTTCCTGTAAAGATGTCTTTCCTTATCCTTCTGGACTATGCAATCGCACTTGCCTTCAGCGTCTATATTTCCTGCCGAATAAAGCTCTATGCCTGCTACTTTGAGCACGTTAGACGGTGTGATGCCTTCAAACAAGGCATTCCCGCCTGCCATGTTAATCCCTGCAACAGCACCCTGTTTTTCCGCTGCAGGCCAGATGCCGTATGATACTCCTCTGTGCTCGGCAACATCCCCTGCAGCATAAATCCCTTTAACCGAAGTCTCCATTCTGTCGTCAACGACAATGCCTCTTTTATCCGTCTCTATGCCTGCATCTTCTGCCAGCCTTGTATCAGACCTTATGCCAGCAGAGATGAGTATCATGCCTGCTTCTATTTGCCTGCCGTCTTCAAGAAGCACGCCGGTTGCCTTCTCATCACCCAGTATCTCCCTGGTCTTTGCACCGAGGAAAAACCTGAGCCCCATCTCTTCCATTTGCGCACAAAGGACTTCAGAGCCGTCAGGGTCCATCTGCCTGGGCAGAAGTCTGGGGAAAAACTCAACCACAGAGACCTTCTTGCCGCGCTTCCTCAAGGCATTGCCTGCCTCAAGACCCAAAACCCCGCCGCCTATAACAAGGACATCTTCGATTCCCTCTGCATAAGCTATAATCTTTTTCGCATCATCTATGGTCTTTAATGTGAATATTCCTTCTTTTTGCGTGCCATGAATCGGCGGAACAAAAGACNCCCCGCCTGTGGAAATAAGAAGCCTGTCATATGTGAATCGCTCGTCTGAAAGAGTCAGAACCTTATTGCCCTCGGTATCTATTCTAAAGACCGGCGTTTCGAGCAAAAGATTGATTCTGTTCTCTTCATACCATTCGGGCTTGTAAATAGCAAGTTCTTCTTCAGCAATCTCTCCGGCAAGATACTCAATAAGACGAATCCTTGAATAAAACGGATATGCCTCGTCAGTAAGGATTGTAATGTCTGCCTCAGCGTCTGTCTTTCTTATGTTCAACGCAGCAGCAGTGCCCGCTGCCCCGTTGCCTATGATTACGTGCCTCACAAACCCTCCGATACCCCTTATTCTATCATTATTGACAGAAAACCTAAACAGATTAAACACGGCTTAAACACAAAAGCGTGAAGAACGCTCAAGAGCGTTCTTCACGCATAGAGATGCCGTGTTGACTTTGAACGTCTTTTCTTATATCTTTTTAAACAAAAAAAATCCCGCGTTCAAAGGAGAAAGACAAATGCGCATAAAAGTTGCAATCATCGGCGGCTCAGGTATGGATGACCCGAAACTCATGAAAGACATAAAAGAAAAAACAGTAAGAACCCCTTATGGAAAACCGTCTTCGCCACTGACCATCGGCAGAATAAACGGGGTGGAAACCGTCATACTCGCAAGACACGGCAAAGACCACTCGATATATCCGACAGGAGTAAACTTCAGGGCAAATATATACGCACTGAAAAAAGTAGGTTGTACGCATATCCTTGCAACTACGGCAGTCGGTTCGCTCAGAGGAAAAATAAAACCCGGAGACTTCGTGTTCGTAGACCAGTTCATAGACTACACAAAGCACCGCCCTCTTACCTTCCATGACGAAAAGGTCATACATACGCCCATGAGTGAGCCGTTCTGCAAAAACCTAAGAGCACTGCTTATAGAATCCGCAAAAGAGCTTAAACTCAGACACCATAAAAAGGGCACAGTCGTTACCATCGAAGGACCAAGGTTTTCTACGAAAGCAGAATCCCACATGTTCAGAAAACTCGGTGCAGATGTTATAAACATGTCCACTGTGCCTGAAGTAATACTTGCAAGAGAGGCAGGCATCTGCTATCAGGCTATCGCAATGTCCACTGACTACGACTGCTGGAAAGAAGACGAAGAGCCGGTCACATGGGACATGATAGTCGAAAGGATGACAAAAAACGCAGACAACATGAAAAAACTCCTTCTCAAGACCATCCCCAAGATTAACCACATAGACTGCCATTGCAGAGGAAACTGACCATAAGGAGGTAAAAGACATGCCGATAAAATCCAGAATACGCACGATAAAAGACTATCCGAAAAAAGGCATCATGTTCAGGGATATAACAACACTTATCAAAGACCCTGTTGGCTTCAGACTTGTCATAGACAACTTCACGCAGAGATACATCACAGGAAAGATAAAATTCGATGTCATAGTGGGCATAGAATCAAGAGGCTTTATCATCGGCGGCGCCCTTGCCTACTCACTCGGCAAGGGATTCGTGCCCATAAGAAAAAAAGGCAAGCTCCCTGCTGAAAAAGTAGCACAGGAGTATGAACTCGAATACGGAACAGACAGCATCGAGGTGCATAAAGACGCCATAACAAAAGGCACAAAGGTCTTGCTCGTTGACGACCTGCTCGCTACAGGAGGCACTGCCACAGCAGCAGCCGCACTTATAGAAAAACTCGGCGGTAAAATCGCTGAAATGGCATTCATCGTAAACCTGCCTGACGTAGGAGGCGAAAAGAAACTCAGAGAAAAAGGATACAAGATATTCGCCTTGACTGAATTTGAAGGAGAATAAATTACATCCTCTTAAAAGGAAGCGTTATCAGAAAACAAACAAAAGCAACTGCAATCACCGAAGGCCCTGAAGGCAGGTTTAAATAAAACGAAAGGGTTACACCGCCTGTAAAAGAAAACACCCCTATCACAGGCGCTATGAGCATGAACTGCTTAAAACTCCGGCTTACGGTCTTGGCAGCAGCCGCAGGAATAACTACCATGGCATTGGCAAGTATCACACCCACGAGCTTTATGCTCAGGGCAACAGTCACAGCTACAAGTGAGATAAGAGCATAATCATAAAGCCTTACGTTTATCCCCTCTGCCACTGATATCTCAGGCAGGAATGAAGACTTGATAAGCCCTCTTAATTTCAGCCTCAGAAACAGAATAAAGACCACAAGAAGACCCGAAGCAAGCCAGATGTCAACAGGCCTTATGAGCAGTATGTCGCCGAACAGAAACTGTATAAGACTTAACTGTCCAAGCTCCTTTGTCGAGATGAGTATAATACCGGCAGCAACCGTGCCGCCGTAAAAAACCCCGAGCACCGTGTCCCTTGAAAGCGGAAAGGAATTCCACACAACTGAGATGGCAAAGGCCACAGCCAGACTGTAAGGTATCAGAAATAGCGTTGGCTCAACACCGGCTATAACAGCCAGTGCACCACCGAGTATGGCTGAATGGGCAATGAAATCACTGAAAAAAGACATCCCCTTCGTGACAACGAATATGCCTATCAGGGAAAACAATGTGCCCAGCACCAGCCCCATGAAAAGAGCAGACCTCATAAACGGATAATCAAGGATTTCCATTAGCCGTCCCCTGCCATATATGCCTTTTTAAAAAACTTTTATGCATCAACAAGCCCGCAATATCGTTTTTAAGATTTTGCCGAATTTAAAAACTTTGAACCTGTTGAGGCTGCCTTCTATTAACAAGTCTTGACCTTATATCCTGCAGACCTCATGATGCGTAGTGCCGAAAAGCGATGCTATCTTTTCCTCAAGCTGAGGGCTGTCAGCAGGCTCAAAGAAATATCCCTCGTGCCCGATTCCAAGCACACTCGTTGCAACAGACTTTATCACTGAAAAGTCATGCGACACCACTATCATCGCCATGCCTTTTTTCTTGAACTCCTCCATTATGCAGAGCACACAGTCTGCGCCCTTGACATCCACCCAGCTTGTAGGCTCATCCATAATCAAAAGCTGAGGCTCTTTTACAACTGCATAGGCAAGCAGTGCCCTCTGCATCTCACCACCTGAAAGCTCCCCAACACGCTTCGAAAGAAGTCCCCTCAACTCAAGCATGTCAAGATATTTATCTATTGACGCACGGTGAAGACTCAAACCAAGCATCTCTTTTAAACTGATTGGAAATGTCCTGTCAAGCTCCATCCTCTGCGGTATATACGCTATCAGCCTCTCAACCTCTGAAGCCTTCAGCCTCTCCTTTCCAAAAAGCCTTACCTTTCCGCTCTTAACAGGTATTACCCCAAGAACAGCCTTAAGAAGCGTGGTCTTCCCTGAACCGTTAGGTCCTATAACAGCAAGGACATCGCCGTCTTTTACTGAAAAACTTATACCCTCTATGACAGCCTTATGGTTATACCCTACATGAATGTCCTCTACACTTAAAATCACCTTCATCTTATTCCGCCTCCATGCACCGGACAATGGTATTCAGATTTTCTCTCATCACCTTTTCATAATAATCTACCTCAGGACTGCCGGTTTCGATTGTATCAAGCCTGCAAACATTAACCCCTAAATCCCTCCTCAGCCTTTCAAGAGACCTCTCAGGGAACTGCCGTTCTGAAAACACCGCCTTTATCCCTTTCTCTCTGACTATATCGTAAACAACCCTCATCTTCCCAGGCAGAGGGTTTTCCGCCTGAAGACCTGTAAGAGAATAATAGCGCAGTCCATAACGCCTCGCAAAATAACCGAACGCCTCATGATAAGTGATAAGATATCTGCTCTTAAGCCTCTGAATGCCCTGCATAATCTCCATGTCAAGACTCTTAAGCCGCCTGATATAAGACTCTGCATTGGCCTCGTAATAGCTTTTGTTTTCAGGGTCCAAGGCAGAGAGCGCATCCCTTATGTTTTTAACCTGTATCATTGCCTGAAGAGGGTCAAGCCATACATGAGGGTCAACGGCATACCCGCTTTTTATAAGCCTGATGCCTTTTGATGTGTCTATAACCTTTGTCGTGTCAATTCTTTTAAGAATATGGGTTTCAAGACCTGCACCGTTTAAGACAATAAGGTCTGCCTCATCAAGAAATTTAAGGTCAGCAGGTTTTAGAGAAAACTCATGAATATCCATTCCCGGCGGCACAAGAAGCGAAACCTCTGCCCTGTCCCCTGCAACATTCTTGGTGAATATCCATACAGGCAGGAATGTGGCTACGACTTTCTTTCCGGCTTCAGCAGCGGATGACGTGAACAGAAAAATCAAAACCACAATAGAAAACAGACCTTTACTCCACATGTTAAGGATTTTAGAGATTTTACCCGCTCTTTTCAACAACAGGGACCGGGTTGTTTCCATCCTCATGACCAAATCTGAGACTTAACGGCCACTGGTTGAAAGTTGAAGGCATATTTGAAAGGTCATGAGCAACATTCATCAATAGTTACTGCACAGAAGACAGGCTTTGGATTACCTTGAACAGTTCTATGGCAGCTGCCCGGGGACCAGTGTATTCAAAGCCGTCAATGCCAAGTCTTGTCCTTATCTGGCCGACTTTAATGCCGGAGTCAAACATCTTCTCAAAATAAAACGTAGCCTGCTTCTCATGTGCTTCTCTACGCTGAGGAGCACCAAAGGGGTTGGCAAAGTAAGTATGGACAAGCCCTTTTTCATCTGTAGTGCCCTTTGAAAGGCGGGCGCCGCTCCTGAAGACCGACAAGGCATCTTCAGGGCTTGAGAAAAACTCTATTGCAGGATGGTCGTCATCTATCTGCTCGTAGTTATTTGCATAAAGTACTATATCGACAGGGTAACCCTTTACTATGTGATGGTATCGGGTTATCGGCATTACCAGCCTTGCATTCGTTTTATCAGGGTTCATGAATATACTCCTGTCAATCTCCTCATAGGCATAACCGGGCTGAAGGTCGTCAAGCCTCACAAAGGCACCTATCTCCGTCCCGAATCCGACGACTCTTGATTTACTGTCAAGACCCAGAGAGCCCATGTCATCAAAGATGATTTTCATTTCACAAATATGTTCTCCAGCAAGCGTTCGAATCGCCTCTATTGTCTCAGATTTTCCGGCGCCGCTGTCGCCGATTATTACGACATTTGCGGCTCCGCCGTCTTTGAGTTTTATGCAGACCATGGCACCATGCACAGGCAGCCTGCCTCTTTTCAGCATGACTATGTTATGGAGAGTTAGAGTCATCTTCTTGAAATAACCGAAATAGTCCACATCTTCATCATGTCTTATAAGACCAACAAGCATACCGTTGTCCTTGTCTTCATAAAAGACTGTGCCGGCTGGCAGGTTGCCGGTCAGGCCGAAAACCAGCATAAGGTCCGGGATTTTACCTTCAATTTCTTCATAATCAGCTATCTCAAAAAGATTAACCAGAGAAAGGCCAAGGGATATAAAGTCTTGATGAAAATATATGAAAGCCGTTAATTCTCCGACCTTGGCAGGGAAACAGAACCACTCGCCGGGGTTGAGGGAAAGCATCTCCTTTGTAACACCCTGTATTTCCTCAAATTTGCCTTTTCTTTTATTCATCACAGGATAGAGAATCAAAGGTGGCTCTATGAGTGAGAGCCTTATAAAGGGGATTTCCTTCATGTGGGCATAGGTTTGAGGACAATTCCAGTCGATTTTCTCAAGAAGCATACCCATATTCGCCCCGGCAGGCAACTGCCTGTAGACTCTGGGGTTTTTCCCCGTCAGATTTTCACTTACACGCCTGTAGACATTGAGGACAAGGTTTTTGAACTCATCGTTGGACTGTATAAACTGGGCATGGTGGAGACTGCTTTGAGCGTACTTGGATCTTTTTGGAGCTTCAAGATATAAAAACCTCTCAAATTTTCTCCAGTAGTTATACAGCTCCTCTATGAACTCGTAAAGCGCTTCCTTTTCTGAGAGAATGGGCTGATACTCCCTGTTCATGGAGACAATCTCTTCAGCAGTATAGCTTGAAAGAAGCCTGAAAAGATTTACGATGTACTCTGCCAGCTCGTCCTTTCCTAATCCGGGATTCGTCTCCAGAAGAAATGCAAACAAAGGACTCCTTTTCGCCTTGATTTTATCTATGAAGCGGCTGACAATCTCAAAGAAGAGCTCGCTTTTCAGAAGCCGTTCAGGCGTGTTGCAGTATAAAACTGAGTAGTCAAATATGACCTTTCCACGGGTAATAACAAATGGTCTCGTTCTCGTTATCATAAGATATTTTACCTTCTAATTAACAGCCAATCAAGTGCACCAAGCGTGCATAGCGCATTTCTTCTACAAAAACACCCGGTTTGCCAATAAAAAACCGAAAGGACTGGCGCACCCTTTTACGCCCCATCTATGCCCCATCTGAAAATTTCAGGCTTACGAGGTCTGCCGGAGGGTTAAAAATTTCAGCGTGTTTGAGGTCGATCCGACCGAGTTTGCTGAAATTTACCGGAGGCA